>Ga0208449_1000008_pt1 | contig 236997 bp, 208 predicted proteins | sample MalvireepMed_s17_FD_184247 | JGI IMG/M metagenome (GOLD analysis project Ga0208449, IMG submission 184247) | Marine viral communities from the Global Malaspina Expedition - Malaspina viral metaG DeepMed_s17 (SPAdes) (version 2) | ecosystem: Environmental > Aquatic > Marine > Oceanic | place...
TGTGGGACTATCTCCATTTCTATGGTATCTTTGTCGAGTACTTTGTACATGGGCTATGGTATTTGCGTGTGGTAACACAAATGTCCGTAGCCCTATCTTTCGATCCAAAAAAAGTTTAAATCACTTCTACATCAAATAAGCCTGACAACAAGATAATTGCTCAGATTTTGCTGAACAAATCAAAGGAAGATGATGGAAAAACTTTTAAAGGGTTAAAAAAACTCAAGAATGACAAAAAACGCTATGAAAACGCTATGAAAAATTATCTCAATACTAAGTTTGGTCGATTTAATACTAGTGATGAAACTGAAATAATTATGAAATTAACAAGTCTGCTAGCTTAATGGTTAAAGCGTCCCCTCCACAAGCCAAACGAATAAGTTGGTTTGTGAAGGTGAGATTGTTGGTTCGATTCCAGCAGCAGACTCAAAAAACAACTGAGGCCAGTGGAGTGAATGGCTTCGCCATTAAATGACGGAGCGCACCCTTTCACCACGGTGCCCATCTGTAAGCTACCCTTAAACCCGAATGTTTCCATATATTTGGGAACAATACGATTTCCCTTACCCAAAATTAAATACACTTCATGTCCGAAGATCAAAAGAAACTGCTGGAAACGCAATTATGGAACATTGCCAATGAGTTGAGAGGCAAAATGGATGCCGACGAGTTTAGAGATTATATTCTAGGCTTTATTTTCTACAAATACCTTTCCGAGAAACAATACCTGTACGCCAATACGTTATTGGAAACTGAGCAAGTCAAGGATTATCTTTTGGTTACCAATGCTGGCGATTTGGAAGCCATTAAAGAGGAATCCTTATTAAAGTTGGGGTATTACCTTAAACCTGATGAACTCTTTAGCTCCATCGCCAAAAAAGGGAATGCCAATACCGAAAACGAGAGCAACTTTATCCTTGCCGATCTGGAAAGCATTCTCAATAGCATTGAGCAAAGTACCATGGGCACGGAAAGCGAGGACGATTTCAACAAACTTTTTGAAGATCTGGACCTCAACAGCACCAAACTGGGAAGAAGCACCGAAGCCCGAAACAGCCTTATCTCCAAAGTGCTGTTTCATTTGGACAAAATAGACTTTGCCTTGGAAGATGCCGAAGCGGATGTTTTGGGCGATGCCTACGAGTACCTAATTTCCCAGTTTGCCAGTGGAGCCGGGAAAAAGGCTGGGGAGTTTTATACCCCGCAGCAGGTCTCTAAAATATTGGCAAAAATAGTGACGACGGACAAGAAACGCCTTAAAAGCGTGTACGACCCCACTTGTGGCTCCGGCTCCTTGCTGTTGCGTGTGAGCAGGGAAGTGCCCGTGGATGATTTTTTCGGACAGGAACTCAACCGGACCACCTACAATTTGGCACGGATGAACATGATCTTGCACGATGTCCATTTTAGGCATTTTGATATTAGGCAGGAGGACACGCTGGAACAACCCCAGCATTTGGACATGCGCTTTGAGACCATTGTGGCCAACCCGCCATTTTCCGCCAAATGGAAGGGAAAGAACAACCCCTTGAACGAAAACGACGAACGCTTTAGCCAATACGGGCGTTTGGCACCCACCAGTAAGGCCGATTTTGCCTTTGTGCAGCACATGCTGTACCAATTGGCGGAAAACGGTACCATGGCCTGCGTGTTGCCGCATGGCGTTTTGTTCAGGGGCAGTGCCGAAGGGACGATCAGGGAATACCTGATAAAGGAACTGAATTATTTGGATGCCGTGATAGGCCTGCCCGCCAATATATTTTACGGCACAAGCATCCCCACCTGTATTTTGGTGTTGAGCAAATGCAGAGTACACAACGATGACATTTTGTTTATTGATGCCTCGCAAGGTTTTGAGAAAGAAGGCAATAAGAACAGGCTGACCGAGGAGCATATTGAAGCCATTATAGACACCTACCGCACCCGAAGTGCCAAAGACAAATTTAGTTACGTAGCGAGTTTGGTCGAGTTGGCCGAAAACGATTACAACCTGAACATCCCTCGCTATGTGGACACCTTTGAGGAAGAGAACCCCATAGATTTGGATGCCGTGGCCCATGAGCTGCAAACTTTGGAAAAGGACATTGCCGGAACCGATGCCATTATTGCAGAATTCTGTAACCAACTTAACATAAAAACACCGTTTTAAGATGGAAGAACAAAAACGGGTGCCGAAATTACGGTTTGGTGAGTTTTCTGGGGAGTGGGAAGAGAAAAAGTTGGAAGATGTATCTAAATTTTATGATGGAAAAAGAAAGCCAATAAAAAGTTCAGACAGAGCTAAAATGCAGGGTCAATATCCATATTATGGTGCGTCCGGGGTCATAGACTATGTTAATGATTTTATTTTTGATGATGAAATTGTTCTTTTGGGAGAAGATGGTGAAAACATATTATCAAGAAATTTGCCTCTAGCTTTTAGGGTTTCAGGAAAATGTTGGGTGAATAACCATGCTCATGTAATAAAACCTAAGAAGCATTATGATGTTGATTTTTTGGCTCTCACACTTGAAAACGTAAATTATCAAAAGTATAATACTGGAACTGCACAACCCAAACTTAATCAGGAGGTTTGCAGTAAAATCAAATGCTTTTACCCGTCCTTCTCCGAACAACAAAAAATAGCCTCTTTCCTGTCAGCGGTTGATAAAAAAATAACCCAATTACAACAAAAGCAAAGGTTGTTGGAAGCCTACAAAAAGGGGGTGATGCAACGAATATTCTCTCAGGAATTGCGGTTTACACGAGAAGATGGGAGTGCCTATCCTGATTGGAAGGAGCAAAAAATGAGAGATGTTGCACCATTACAAAGGGGGTTCGATTTACCAACATCAAAGATTATTGAAGGTGATTATCCAGTAGTTTATTCAAATGGTATCCTAAGAAAGCACAAAGAATTCAAAGTAAATGCTCCTGGGGTTATTACTGGAAGATCAGGAACCATCGGTCAGGTTACTTATATCAACGAAAAATTTTGGCCACATAATACTTCTTTATGGGTCACAGATTTCAAAGGGAATTATCCTAAATTCATCTATTATTTATATCATTTTTTTAAACTAGAAAGATTTAACGCGGGCTCAACTGTACCGACATTAAATAGAAATGATGTCCATGCTGTTAAAAAGCATATACCGATAAGACCTGAACAAACCCAAATCGCCCATTTTTTAAGTGCCATCGATATAAAAATAGCTGTGGTAGAAAGCCAAATAGAACAAACGCAACAGTTTAAAAAGGGGTTGTTGCAGCAAATGTTTGCCTAGAAATGGAAGAGTTAAAACCAGTCAATAGCGAGAAAGAACTTGAGGAATTATTCAAACAAAATTATTTTGAAGTTGATGAGGATTTCTATTTTGGTGTAAAAAACTTAGCAATAAACTTCCCATTGACCCTACCTATAAGTGAAGAAAGAATAATACCTGAATCAGCTAGTGAAAAATGGGAGGATAGATATTCACCTAATAATGGTAAGCAACATTTTTCTTTTTCAAACTGCCAGTTTGAGTATTTACTAGAGCTTGTAGATTCTGAAAGTAATCTTCAGTTCAATAGTTGCAAATTTAATTTTGTTGATGCTGAAAATAAATATTTGAGCGGCAAAATAAGATTTCGGGAATGTCATTTTTATAACTATGCAAATTTTAGAAATACAACTTTTTATGAATTGGCTGATTTTTGGAGAAGTATTTTTTATCCACCAACAATTTTCTTCAAAACCGAATTTTTAGGGACAACAGTTTTTAGCGCTACAACTTTTAAAGAGAATGTGCTTTTTACCTATTGCCTCATTGACAAACTCATTCTTTTAAGGGGAACAAAAATTGAAAAGGGCTTTGATATATCCACGGCTATTCGTTCAGGTGAAATGGGCATCTTTGATTTTCATGTTCAGGATTTCAAGTCTTTGAACAAAAACCTTGATGAAGAAGCTTATGAAAGGGCAATCGCTCAAAATGCTGAAATACCCATCAAAAATAAAAGGGAAACATTCAGAATTTTAAAACAAGAGCATATTTCCCAAAATAACGTCGTACACAGCATAGAGTATAAAACCCTTGAGAATGAAACCTATTTAAAAGAAAACCTTTCCAAATTATTAAGAGGGGAGTCAATACTTTCCTGTATATCCAATTTGTTTGTCCTATCATTAAATTGGCTCTCCAGCAGATTTGGGATGTCCTATTTCCAAGCGGCCTTTTTTACGCTAATTTTTGGGGGCTTGTTCTATTATTTCACAATACTCAGTACCTCCAAATACGAAATGACCATGAACTTGGATTGGGAAATTCTTTATGAGAATATACCATTTTATAGTTCTTACCTATTACCTATGCATAGGTTTGATTTTCTTGGCGAAGGGTTTGGGGAAAAATATTCATTCAGTAATTGGTTTTACTTTTTTGACATATTTGGAAGAATTGTAATCGGCTACGGAATTTATCAAACCATACAAGCCTTTAGAAAATTTAGATAATGACCATCCAATATGACGTATACCAACGAAAAGAAACTGGTCAAGGACGCCAAACGAATCATTGCCCACCACAATGAGGTGTCGAGATTGAAAGGTGAAAACTTTAATGTATTCTCCATCCTAAACATGGAACACAAGGAGAACGGTACACATTCCGCTTTTTTAGGGGAATTGCTCAACCCCAAAGGTTCCCATTTAAAGGGAGAATTGTTTTTACAATTGTTCCTGCAAACCGTGGGGAATGATACCATCAGTTTTGATAAAGCAAGTGTTACCTTAGAAAAGTATATAGGAAGACGAAATGATGCCAACCTATTAGGGGGCAGGGTGGATATTTACATAACCGACCAAGTCAACAGCATATGCATTGAGAATAAAATTTATGCAGCCGATCAAAATGTTCAGATACAACGCTATTGTAACCATAACAAAGAAAACAACACGGTATACTACTTAACGCTCAATGGTTCCGATGCTTCATCAGAAAGTAAAGGTAAATTGGTTCTGGACAAGGATTATTATTGTCTCTCGTATAAAACAGATATTATAGACTGGCTGGAAGCCTGTTTAAAGGAATCCGCAGAAGACCCGATTCTTAGGGAGTCCATACGGCAATACATTATTTTATTAAAGAAACTAACCAATCAATTATCTGATGTAATGGAAAAAGAAATGCACAAGCTTGTTAAGGAAAACTACAATGCAGCCCAAACCATTAGCAATGCAATCTCCGATGTGGAACTGGAAACTACCAAACAGTTTGTGGATGAGATTGTGGCAAGACTTAAAAGTACATTGGATGACCACTGGAACATAATGGCGGACGATGATTTGAGCCAGTCTTGGAAGGGAATAATTATTTCCAATGACAAATGGCCAAAAAATATTTCCATCAAATTGGAAGGACAATCCAAAATGCCCTGGCAAAAATCCATATTTGGTATTATAGCAACAAAAGAAAAAGTGGAAAGAGCACCGTTGAAAGAAGTCTTGGGGCAACATGCTTACTTTCAGTTGGGCTTTCGGGAAAGCAATATATGGCCTTATAACAGGGATATACTGTATTTTGATGATGTAAGTGAGCGTTCCAAGCTATTTAATGCCAGCCAACGAGAGGAATTGATTGAGTTTGTTAAAGAGAAGCTTTTGGAGATCTGTAGTGTTAGTGAAGCACCTTTGGCGACATTGAAATAGTTGTGGCAAAGACCGGAAAGGACAAACCCAACTTTTACAAAGAGGTGATTCGGCAAGGGTTTTTATAATAGAAAGAGCGAATGTGAATGCACAAAAACCCTAGAATTTCTGGGGTTTTTCTACAATAGGTTTTGGGTATATAATAGTATCTTGTCTCTTACAACTTGAGTTTAGTTGTCTTCCCCCATTTTCACTAACCAAAAACTAGAATTATGGATAAGACCTTGTTCACGTTATGTATTACACTAGTCACTAGCCTTTTTGTTCAAGCACAAGAGGAAGTTTACAAAAAAGTGGCTAAACTTAATCAAATCGAATATTTACCTTCAACCTTAAGTGATTTGCAGTCTGAAACCTTTAATGGCTATATTTCAGATATGAATTCCCTAAAATCAGAAGCTGAAAAAAAAGAAGATACTGTGTATTATAACAATGCTGTTTTAAACAAGTATTTTTCCGATTTAATTACTAATTACGCCAATAGTACAGGCGATTTATCCTTTAGTAAGTATACGATTAACGCGAATTCATCTGATAAGACCTTAACCATTGGGGGAGCGTTTAGATTTGATAATTTCTATCGTAATAGCGAAAAAAGAAAAGCCTTGAAGTCCCTAAGACCCTTAAGAAAAACTGGAAACCTTCTATACCTATACGTTAAGTCGGGACTTAATGACGGTTTTTCCTCCATATATTCAAAAAATGACGGCGAATATGGATTTAATAGTGATATTGGTATTGGAGCGAAATATACTCATATATTCAATGGCCACATAAACGAAGGGAAAATAGAGAAAATTGAATATGTAAGAAATTCAATAGTAAAAAAAGAAGTCACAAAAAAAATACAGGAGTATAAAAAATCAAATTTTGAATCAGATTTGAGACTTAAAAATATCATGGCCAATGCTGAAGATGACCCCTCTAAGCAGGAGAAGAACAAAAATGAACTATTGCAACAAAAACACAGGGAATTTTATGAAATGATCGTAGACAAGGAACTTGAAATGATGAGGTCTAAACAATTATTCGCAAGTGCTGGTGTAACCTGGGCTAGTTTTGAGTTCTATATTCCTATTAAAGGGCAACAGATTACCAGCACCTTAGACACATTGACTACTACTAGTGAATATTTTAATAATTGGAACGCAAAAATAACCGGAAATTATCTACGTAATAAAAATTATACGTGCTTCTTAAAAAAGTCGAGCTTTAAATTTACGGGTGAACTATCTTTCTTAAACACTAACAATTTTGCAGCAAATAGTCAGTCAGCGGTTTCATTTCAAAATATCATTCAAGATAATATCACCAATCAAGTGGAAGGAACATCTACGAGTGTTTTTATAGGTGATTATAATGAGTTTGTAACTAGCTTTTTTAGAAGTGAAATTTCTACCTTGACGTTTAATAATACTGTTGGACTTAGCGCCGCTTATGAAGTTGCTTTGTTTGGTGATGTTATTAACCGAAATTGGAAGCTAGGCATTCCTTTTAGTCTAAAGGACAAAGATGAAAAGCCAACTGTGAATTTTGAATTACAATGGCGGGAAATAAATAAGGCACATACAATTGGTATAAGCGTCGGTTACAATTTTGGTAAATTCATAAAATGAAAATAAAAGATTCCTTCATTAATAATGAGGTTTGGACTTTAACCTTTGGAGCAGCATTCCAACGGGCCAACATTTATACTATTTTGGCTAATGATAAAAATAAAAAAGTCTTTAAACTTGAAACCCAGTCTTTTGTGGAAAGGGACATACTACCCTTATACAGAGCTAGTTTTATGAAAGGGGATGCTGATCACCTTGAAAACATTCAAAAAATCTCAGACTACACAGAAAAATTTGATGGTATTTTGAATAATGGACGTTTGAATTTTGGCGTAAGTCAAAAAATTTTAAATCTTTTGCTCAAATACAAGTGGTGCATTGATGATTATCCTGAACCCCCTCATTTACCATTAGATCGAAGGATACAAGAAATTTTGAACTTGAACCCTATTATTTCTTGGACGCAGATAACAACCTCTGAAGAGTATATGAAAATAGTTAACAAAGTAAGAGAGTTAAAAAATGATAAAACCCTGGCTCAATTTGAGTTGGAAAAATTTGAACGAAGAAGAAACATGGGTATTAAGAATATATGACCACCCAACCCGAATACATTTTAGAAGAAAACCTTGTTGAACAGCTACAGGACTTGGGCTATTCAAAAGTCAGTATAAAAGATGACGCTGAGCTGGTTGTCAACTTAAAAAGGCAGTTGGAAAAACATAACCGGACCGCCTTTTCAGAGGCAGAATTTAGACAAATATTGAACCAACTCTCCAAAGGCAATATTTTTGAAAAGTCCAAAACGCTACGTGACCGCATTACTTACTCCAAAGACAATGGGAAAACAGGGTATGTGGAGTTAATCAACCAAGTACATTGGTGCAAAAACCAGTATCAGGTCACCCACCAGATCACCATGGAAGGCTCCTACAAAAACCGATATGATGTCACTATACTCATCAACGGTTTGCCATTGGTTCAAATAGAGCTGAAAAAACGGGGCTTGGAAATGAAAGAGGCCTTCAATCAGATCAACCGATATGAGCGGCATTCGTTCGGTTCTGGAAGTGGATTGTTCCAATACGTGCAGTTCTTTGTCATCAGCAATGGGGTAAATACAAAGTATTTTGCCAACAATCCCGTAAAAGCTCGTTCCTTTAAGCAAACCTTCTTTTGGGCGGATAGGGAGAACAAGATCATTACGCAATTAAGCGATTTCGCCACAGCATTTTTGGAGCCCTGCCATCTCTCCAAGATGATCACCAAATACATTGTGCTGAACACCTCCAATATTTTAATGGTATTGAGACCGTATCAGTATTATGCCACGGAGGCGATTGTGGAGCGTGTGAAAAACAGCAATAAATTTGGTTATATATGGCATACCACAGGATCGGGCAAAACATTGACCTCATTTAAAGCGGCACAAATCCTCACTAATTTAGAGGATGTGCTTAAGGTGGTCTTTGTGGTAGACAGAAAGGACTTGGACTATCAGACCATCAAAGAGTTCAATAGCTTTAGTGAGGGCAGTATTGATGCCACGAACAATACAGGCACATTGGTGAAGCAGCTCTCCGATGATACGAAACTGATTGTTACGACCATACAAAAACTGAATACGGCCATTTCCAAGCCAAAGCACATGGCCAAAGTGGATAAGCTAAAAAACGAGCGTATCGTATTTATTTTTGATGAATGCCACCGCAGCCAGTTTGGCGATACCCATAACTCTATTAAAAGCTACTTTGGCAATGCCCAAATGTTCGGTTTTACGGGCACTCCCATTTTTGCCGATAATTCAGTGAAGAATAAGTTGGGAAGACGAACCACCAAAGATTTGTTTGAAGAGTGCTTGCATAAATACGTCATCACCGATGCCATACGGGATAGAAACGTACTGAAGTTTTCCATTGAGTACATGAACACCGTAAAACCTAAAGATGATGTTGTCGATATAAAAGTGGAGGACATCAATACCGCAGAGGTTTTGGAGGCTCCGGAGCGATTGGAGAACAATGTTGATTTTATAATCAATAATCACAACCGAAAAACCCATAACAAACGGTATACGGCCATTTTTTGCGTTCAAAATGTAAAGACGCTAATCAAATACTATGAACTGTTCCAAGTCAAAAAAGAAGCAGGGGAACACGATTTAAAAGTAGCCACCATCTTCTCCTACCAAGCCAACCAATTGGATGAGGACGCACAGGGCTTTATCCCGGATGAGGATTATGATGATTTTGCAGCCGAGCCTTCATCAAAATACGATACAAAACATACCAGAGATAAATTAGAGGAGTTTATAGCTGATTATAATGGGATGTTCAAAACCAATTATTCCACCAATGCGTTTTATTCCTACTACAAGGATATTGGGAAGCGGGTTAAGAACAGACAGGTGGATGTCTTGTTGGTGGTGAATATGTTTTTAACAGGCTTTGACAGTAAACTGCTCAATACCATTTACGTGGACAAAAACTTAAAGTTTCATGGTTTGATCCAAGCCTACTCCCGTACCAACCGAATTTTGGACGAGATCAAATCCCAGGGAAATGTTGTGGCCTTTAGAAATCTAAAAGAAGCCACTGATGAGGCCATCACCTTATTTTCCAATAAAGAAGCTATTGAAGAAATCATTGTACAGCCCTATGAGGATTACATTGAAAAGTTTGATGAAGCCGTTGAGCGTGTAAAGGCCATTGCACCCACTTTTGATAGTGTGAACGATTTGGCTTCTGAAGCTGAGGAATTGGAGTTTGTAAAGGCTTTTAGGGAATTGATGCGCGTAAAAAATGTACTTGGCACGTTCACCGAATTCAGTTTTGAGGATTTGGGCATGGACGAGCAAACCTTTGAGAACTACAAGAGCAAGTACTTGGATCTATATGACACCATAAAATCAGAAACCCAAAAGGAAAAAGTATCTATTCTGAACGACATCGATTTTGAATTGGAGCTGATTCGAAGGGATGAGATAAATGTCACCTACATTTTGACTTTGTTGGCCAAACTTCACGACTCAGAGCCAAAAGAAAAAGAAGACCAGCGCAAAGCGATCTCGGACATATTGGCCTCGGAAACGCAATTAAGGAGCAAAAAAGAACTGATCGAGAAATTTATAGAAGAAAACTTACCATTGATAACGGACTCGGAACTGGTGGCCAATGAATTTGAATCCTTCTGGACGGTTGAGAAGAAAAAGGCCATACTCAAGTTGGCAAAAGAAGAAAACTTGGATTACCAAAAGTTGGTTGATTTGGTAAGCAATTATCTTTTTACAGAAAAAGAACCATTACGGGATGAGATTATTGCCGTAATGAATGAAAGGCCTAGCCTAAGGGAGAGAGCCACCTCATCTGACAGGATATTAGGTAAGATAAAAGACTTTGTAGAAACCTTTATTGATGGGATGGGGTAAACGGTAAAAGATGGAAAAAGACAATCAATCAGATTTATTTGAAAAGAAAATTTATTCTCTTGGTATAAGAATGAGCTTAATATTTATATCAATTGCGATAATTGGTTTCCTGGTTTTACTTCTTCCAATGATTTCGCAATCTTATGATTATATAATATTAGGTTCCTTGGGTGATACCATAGGAGGAATTATCAACCCTATAATCGCTATATCCGCTTCACTTCTTACTTTTTTAGCGTTTTATATACAATACCAAGCAAACAAACAAGTCCAAAGGCAATTTGAAAAACAGCAAACTGATGATTTGAATAATTTCGAGTACAAAAGATTTAAGGAAAGAATTAACATGATCATTCATGAATTTGATAATTTCAATATTGCCTTTCACAAAGGAAAGCTAATTACAAGAATCAGTGATATACCTCCTAGTGGCGGAAAAAAATATAATTTCATTGGCATTCAAGGAATAAACCTCTTCTTAATTGAGTATTTCAGGGATAAAAAATCAAAGGAAGCAAATGATACGAAAGAATTTGATAGAGAAGATTCTTTTCATTCTGTACTACTTAATATCAGTAATCTTATTATTCTTTTTCACAATACCCATGAAAGCGTCATTAAATCTTCTATACCTGAAGAATACACTATAGAACTAAAGGAATTACTGCATTATGTCTATGTTTCTAAAATGAATTTTGTACTGGAACATTATCGCCTAAATAACCCTGCTGAAGAATTGAAAAAAATGATTGAAACCATAATTAATCACTATTCACCAGGTAAACTAAAATAGATAGAACTACTAACTTGATTGTCAATCAAAAAACATTTACCCCTAAAGGAGGGGCTTTTCACGTCATTAAGCAGAGAAAATCATGAGCTGGGCATACCTGTTCTGTCCATACCTTTCCCATTTCCCATGCCCCCGCGTAAGGGGATTGCAGTGAAAAGCTCCGTCCTTGAAAAGGACGGCCTTGCAACGGAAAGCCCGGTCCCCAAAGGAACACGCCCAAAGAAACCACTACTTTTATCCAAGGCACCCAGCGGCTACCGTATTGGTTGCAACAAATCGTTCTGTAACCGATACGCCCTTATTCCGGCACCCCTTCGGCCTTTAACCGCTCCATAAAGAACATTGGAGTTATCCCTAACCGTGACTTAAAGGCATTAGTAAAGGCGCGTTCACTATTGAACCCTGCCACTTCGGCCAGGGAACCATTACTGTAATAGGCCAATTTCCGATCTTGCTTCATTTGATCAATGATATGGTCCACCCTCAGATCATTGATATACTCCATGACTCGTTTCCCTTTATAATGAGTAATGATCTGGGAAAGATATTTCCCATTTACCTCGGCAATGACGGCCAATTTACTGACCGACATCTTTGGGTCCAGAAAGTTCCGGTTCCCTTCAAAATGTTCCAAACGGGACAATACCGCATCAATCTTGCCCTTGGAGATGTCCAAAGGCTGTGACGGAACGACATGTGCCTTTCCAACTTGTTTTAGAGGTGGGCCTTGACCATTGATTATGGCCTCAAACCTTTTCTGATATATTTTTCGGGCATGTTGGTATTTATAGGTCAGCCATACCAAGAGGACAAATAAGACGATGACTACTGTTATTCCCAGGTTTTGCCTTCGCTCCTTTATCACCAAAAGTTGCTCAATGCGTTGTTTTTCACGTTGGATACCTTTTAGATCATACCCATCTTTGATGGTATCGTCCAAATATTGGCTCTGGGAACGCATATAATCTATAGCCTCAATGTGCTTTTTCAAATAGAAAAACCTGAGCTCTTGGTTGTTCAATGTAGCAAAATACTCTGTGAGGTACTTATAGGTACCCAACAACTCCGCTTTCATATAGTTACGCTCCCTAAAACTCACATCCACCTTTTTAAAGTAGTCCACAGCTTTTTCCCTTTGACCCACCCCCCAATAACATTTCCCCAAGTAATATGCACTCAGGACCACATTGGCAAAATCGTTCTTGGTATTGCGGATAACCCTAAAACTACTGTCCAATTCAGCAATGGCCATTGAATAGTTCCCTTCCATGGCATGGTTGATTCCTTCGGACTGAACAAAATATATGGCCAAGGAATTAGAGCCCAATCTTTTGCCTTCCATGAGCCCCAATCTATTAATCTTACTGCTCAAGCCATAGTTCTTCATCCGTTGATGGCAGCGTCCCAGCAATAAAAGTGTGTTCAAATACCCTGGAGTGCTCTTTCCCTTAAAATATGCCTGACACCCTTGGAGAAGCCCCAAGGCCTCATCAAAATGTTCCGTATAATACTTGACCAAAGCGATATTATACTTGAGTTTGTATTCTAAATAGTTGTCATCGGACCGTGCCACATATCGGTCTGCAAGGAGGTAGTTATTCAGCGCCTTTTTATACTTTTTTTCACTATAGAACAAAATTCCCTTGGTAAGATAGGCCGACCCCATCAAACGGACATCCCCAGAGGTTTTGGCTGTAAGCACCATACTGTCCGCATAAGTAAACCTAGTCATTCCCTTTGATCGATGAAGATAGTTTTTATACCCTTGTATCATTTCACCATAATTATTCTCCATCCGGGCCTTGTCCAGATAAGCTTTAAGGTAGAGGCTCTGTTGAGGGGTATCTTGCCCTGCATTTTTGACTCGGTCAAAAATGGCCTCGTAATTCAATCTTTGAAATGAATCTTTGGAAACCTCCAACGAATCTTGGGCCCATAGCATACACATTCCCATAAAGGACATAGAAAAGAACAGTCTTCCGATCATCGGCTTTCGTATTGCTGCTTAAAAAAGGGGAGCAAACCGCATAACCAACTTATTCTACCGGTCAGGGCAGCACCAGACCCGCTAAGAAAAATCGATTCCTCACAAGATACTACAAATTGTGGGTTTTCACTTACAAGTTGTCAAAAAAGAAGCTAGGACAATTTCAGGAAATCTACCTCAACCTTTCCTGAAAACGCCGAACAAGGCTTTGGAAGGGTACCGTCATTGCCCTTAGCTTTACATCGAATTCAAGAACATGGTCTCTGGATTTTCCGGCGGTCAAAAAGGTTCATATTACCCGGGTGAGCATGGACCGATTCAACAATCGGTTAACTAAAAACTCATCAAAATGAAAAAATGTATCATTACCCTTACAGCAGTGGCTTTCCTATACGTGGCATGCAGCCCTGATGAAACAATCCCGTATTTTCAACAAGTCGAGGCAATGGCGCTTCCTACAGTGGGCAATACCCCATTGCCTCCTACTAACAGGAACAATCCATATGATTACATGAACCACATATACCAGGACTCCCTACATTCCACATCAGAGGTTGACGATGAGGACTGGGACCTTTCTACTCCAAATGCTACCAGAGATTCCATACTAGACCAAGAAGATAAACAGGATACCGAATCTTTTGCCCCCTTCTCAGGCATAAAACCTATCCAAGAACCATGATAGATATCATCATGGATAGGGAAAAGAAATGGGGAACCCTTTGGGCCGTAATCTTGGTCGCTCTTAACCTATTGGCCATCTTTTTCATCATTGATCTGTTTGGTTATGATGAGCTTGTAGATCACTTCAACCGGGAAGGGGTCACCAAGAGCGTACATCCCGAAAACATGGCTTGGCTCTTGTTCATCAACGTATTATTCAATCTGTTCATTACGGTCACTGCCCTGATGTCAAGACTTATGAAACCATAGGAATATGAACAAAGCTTGAAACCACAAAAGCCCGTTGACAAACACGCAAATCATGAGTTGGTCGTCCTTTTTCTAAAGAACCGGCAACAGTCGTGGATGGCCCACTCGTTCTTTGGTCCATTCCATTTCATCCTTTTGCTGGTAAAAAAAGGGAGCGTGCGGTTTCGGGTTAATGGAAACAATATTGATCTATATCACGGGAAGCTCGTTTTGGTATCGAGAGGAAAATCGTGGCTCTTGGAAAACCCTTCCCTCGAAGCTCAGATCGGGGCACTTGGCTTTACCATGCAATATATTGAACATGGTGTAGGACAACTGCCCCGATCTTTTATACGGCTTTGGGACCAAAATGTCCAGACCATTGAACTTGAACAGAAAGAGGTTTCTTGGTTATTCTTGCTCTTAGAATTGTTAAGGACCAAAGTTAACCCCAAAACGACTTCTTTGGCCCATGGTTACATCCTTCGCCATGGGCTTTACATGCTATTATGGGAATTAAGCGATCTTCTCCGAAAAGACGGGAAAGTCCCTCTCATCATACATACAGCGGGACATATACTGGTGCTCCATTTTATGCGTCTATTGGCCGCCCATTCCAAAAGGGAACACCAAGTAGGGTTTTATGCCAGGCGTCTCAATATAACACCGGACCATCTTTCCAGAATGGTCAAAAAACATACGGGCAAAACGGCCAAGGGCCATATTAGGGAGATTCTCATGGAGGAGGCCAAAGCGTTATTGCAGGATACTGCTCCCATCAAGGAGATTGCCCAAATGCTAGGATTCAAGACGCTCTATAGTTTCAGTAGATTCTTTAAAAGAAATGCTTCCCTATCCCCAAGGGCATATCGAGAAAAGACACAGAAAATACGAATAAACTAGAATTACAACAGATATATAGTGCTTTCCTATGTTTGTATCTCTCCTCAAACCATAGCTCTCGCAATTTTATAACCGCTTTTTTCCTTGCCTATCCCAACTTCATTTGGTTTTGTAGGATGCATATAGTCATATCAAACGCCGTTTTAGAAGTAAAAAAAACGACACTTTATAAAACACTTGGCATTTTACAAAACGAGGTTTCTTTTAATTGTATATACAGTTGATATGTAACAATTTTAAACTTCAGTTTAATAGTCGTTAAATAGAAAAACAAGCCATTCGTACCAGACTTGAATTCAATTAGAAACTTGGAACGTCTCCTAAAATTACATCAACTGGTGGAAACTGAATCTACCGGTTCTCCTCGTGAATTGGGTAAAAAACTTGGAGTAAGTGAACGATCCGTATACTGTCTATTTGAAGAGCTAAGGGATTATGGTGCCCTGGTCCAGTTTGATAGAAAAAGAAAGACATACTACTACCAGGACGATTTTGAGCTACAAGTGAATGTTTCTATTTCCGTTTTAAGTGCAGGTATTATAACAACATCGTATCATTTATGATACTTGCTTTCTTCCCTACCATTTCCATAACATCATTTTTGCTTTTCGTTATTCTGTTGGGTTTTGACACATCAACATGGAACTATTATTTATTGTTACATCAATTCGCCCTTTCATTTGCATCCATACTTAGAAGACTGCAAGTTTTCTGCACTGAAGTCATATACATTTGGTAACAAATGATATTGATCGCGATTAAAATGGAGGAAACCGAAAAGCCAAAGAAGAGTAGGTATAAATACAACTAGATATGAGAAAATTGGAAATTCCAGAAATGGAGAACCTTCACGGAAACGGAGTTACATCTTCGGAAGCATGTGGCTTTGCCACTGGGGTATCCGTTGCATTCATTGCCTCTGGGGCATTGTCCTTGTTAGGTGTTGCTGCATTGATGGTAACCACTGCCGTAGCTTGTAGATAATTTTAATTAAAACGTAAAAAATGAAAACATTAGAAATTAGTCAACTGGAACAAATAGAAGGTGGAAGCTGGTGGGGAGGATTTGCCTGCGGCCTTGGTGTTGGGTTAATAGCAACCGGAGTAGGAGCAGGTATAGGTATAGCCGCTGTTGCCGCAGGATGTGTCAATATGGTCTTTTATTAATATCTTAGTTTGTTGGAGGGGATGATCCCCTCCAACTTATTTATTGACTAAAACCTATGACCATGGAAATAACATTGACGGAAAAAATAAAGGCCAGAATCATTGAGATAGAGAAGATGAATCAATCAACAAGTCTTTTGAATATTAAAAATTCATATCAAATGCTCCAAAGGATGATTCTTATCAGTAAGATTATAGTGTTTTTAACGGTTTGCCTTGGGGCTCTGTGCTTATACCAATTGATTTTCAATCCTGAGATTGCCAAGGACTATATAATCTATTTTCTAGTTTCAATAACTATTTTTCAAATGGTAAAATACCTGCGGAACACCTTAAAGGAAAAAGTGTTTTTAATAGACCTATTAAATATCATCGATAAAAAGGGCTCGTCATAAGCCGCAATCAATCCCAAAAATGAATGTCGCTAAAATCAACAACACTACACTTTTTGTAATACTTTGTTTATTAACCTTCATCGCATCAGAAGCAACTAAGTATATTTTTGATTTAAACACACTGATTTACAATAGCCTTATTGAAAAATTGTCTATTGAAAAAGCGGATGAAATATTTAATAATGCTCGAAAGTGGCAATTATTAGGGTATGTTTTTATTCCCCTATTCTTATTCTTGAAAACTCAGCTTATAGCAGGTATTCTGGGAATGGGATCAATGTTTTACAGTAAGGTGCTACCGCATAAAAAACTTTGGGGCATAGTTCTCAAAGCAGAGTTTATTTTCATACTCCTGGCATTCATTAAAATCGCATGGTTGTTTTTTTCTGGGACAGACTTTGATATTGATACGATTGAAAATTTCCAACCATTATCGGTTTTAAGTTTAATAGGATATGAGAGTGTTGACCTATGGTACAGATATCCTCTCAAAGTAATAAACCTTTTTGAAATCCTTTACTGTATAGTCTTAGCATTTCTAATTGATCGGCTGTTGAAAGAAAAGAACAAGAATTCAGGCATCCTAATTGTGACCTCAAGCTACGCACCTACCCTCTTATTATGGATAGCCGGTGTCATGTTCTTGACGCTCAACTTGAATTAATTCACAGACAACATATGTTTTGAAATCCTGCCTTTTTCCGAGGCCTGGAAAACTATTGCCAATTATGAAACGAATATTCAGAGTTATAATACCAGTACTGTTACTTTCCCTTTTTAGTTTGATTACAATTAAGATCGTCGAGAAGGTCAATACAAAAGGGATAACGGCCGAGCGTATCCAAAAACTTCCAGATTTCAACTTAAAAACAATTGATGGATCTGATTTCACAAAGACCCATCTCTCCAAAAAACTTCCCATTGTCCTTATTTACTTCCATAGCACTTGTGAATATTGTCAAGATGAGGCGCAACAGATAAGTGACAATGTTAAAGCGTTCGACCGTTCACAATTAATCTTTGTATCAAACGAAAAATCAAATGTTATCAGAAAATTCGCAGAGGATTATGACCTATCCAAATATGACAACATTAAGTTTTTATCTGATTCCGATGGGCTGTTTGCCACAACGGTTGGAGCCAATACGATACCTTATCTTTTGATATATAATTCGGATTTTGATTTAAAAGTCAGAAACAAGGGAAGTATCAATATTTCAAAATTAATAGCATTGATTAAATCCTAAATTGATGAAAAACCTGGAAAAAACATTTGTAAGACAATTGGACCAAACGGATTGTGGAGTTGCATGCCTTTTATCCATAATCAAATTTTATAGAGGTAGCACAACCTTAGAAAGCCTTAGGAAGTTAAGCGGAACAAATAGACAGGGCACCACAATGCTCGGCTTATATCAGGCGGCATCAGGCTTGGGGTTTGAGGCCAATGGATGTGAGGCTACCATGGAGGCCTTGATTGATCATGGGGCACCGGTCATTTTGCATGTAATCTTGGAACAAAAAATACAACACTATGTCGTATGTTACGGCTTTAGAGATGGAATGTTCACTGTGGGTGATCCAGCTAAGGGGATAACCCATTTAACGGTAGATGAACTGAACTCAATCTGGAAATCGAAGACATGTCTCACATTATCCCCAAATAAGGACTTTGTCAAATCGACAACCACTGTTAAAATAAAAAAGGCATGGCTACGGGATTTAATCAAGGACGATTTGAGATTATTGACCATAAGTGCTGTAATTGGAGTAGTAATAGCTGTCCTTGGAATGTCAATGGCTATTTTCTCAAAGAAACTGATTGATGATATCTTGCCTTCCAATGAATTAGAAAGATTGATAGTAGGTATTGGCCTGTTAACGTTTTTATTATTGGCCAGAGTTGCCTTTACAGGTCTCAGGGAATATTTTCTGATACAGCAAAGCAAGGACTTCAACAACCGAATTGTTGATAATTTTTACACCTCCCTACTACACCTTCCCAAACCCTTTTTTGATACTCGTAAAATTGGGGAATTGGTCGCGAGATTGAATGATACCTCAAGAATTCAGAGAGTAATAAAATATATAGCCAGTAACGTAATCATTGATTTTTTAACCAGTCTGGCCGCCATCTTTTTTCTATATTACTATTCTTTCAAAATTGGCCTCATAGCAACCATTGGCCTACCTCTTTATTGGGTTGTAATATTCATCATGAACAAGAAAATAATAAACGCCCAAAAAGAGGTTATGCAAGGATACGCCTATAGTGAAAGTAATTATATCAATTCAATACAAGGAATTTCGTCCATTAAGAACAATAACAAGCAAAATGTATTTCGAGAAATCAATAGGGTTGTTTATGGGAGCTTTCAAGAGAAGGAATTTGTCCTTGGCAAACTGAATATCAAATTAATGTTGTTGTCAAACGGTTTTGGAGTTCTATTAATCATTGGCATCCTTAGTTTTGCCAGTTATCAAGTATTCAATACACATCTTACTCTCGGGGAACTGATGGCAATATTAAGTATGATGAGCATATTGGTGCCCGCTATTTCCAATTTAGCTTTAGTCGCCATTCCTCTAAATGAAGCTAAAATTGCATTTGACAGAATGTTCGAGTTTGCGGCTATGGAAAAAGAACCGACTGATGGCGAAACCATAAGTGTATTTGAAGAACTTGAAGTTAAAAATTTGAGTTTTAGATTTCCAGGTCAATCACAATTGTTGAAACATGTGAATTTAAGTGTTAAAAAAGGAGAGGTTGTAGCAATCGTAGGTGAAAGCGGCTCAGGAAAAAGTACACTTAGACAGATTATTCAAAAGTTTTTAAATCATGAACAAGGGGATATATTAATTAATGAAAAGTTTTCTTTAAGTAAGGTATCCCTAAATAATTGGCGGAATATCATTGGGGTTGTCCCACAAGAGGTTGAATTATTTAACGGCACAGTTCTGGACAACATTTTGATGGGAGAACCATATTCTGAAGAAAAAGTGACAGCATTCATGGAGCAATACAGCCTAAAGAATTTCATAAGTTCATTTCCTCAAGGATTGGCTACCATTATAGGTGAAGGTGGATCAAATCTCTCAGGTGGCCAATGCCAGATCATAGCAGTTGCAAGAGCTATGTACAAACAACCACAACTTTTAATACTTGACGAGGCGACTTCTGCAATGGATAGAAAAACGGAGAAGTTTATCCTGTCTTTATTGCAGAATTGCAAAAATAGCATGGGCATTATCACCATTTCCCATCGTCTTCACAACCTCAAACATTTTGCCAATAGAATTTATGTTTTAGAAGATGGTGTTATCAAAAACCATGGAAACCATCAAGAACTTTTGGAAAACAAGAACTTTTATAGTGACTTTTGGTTCGAACTTGATGAAAATATTACCATGCTACATAACCATTAACCGTTATATGCAAATTTCCAACTAAAAACGGACTGGACTTGGTCTAAAGTTAATTTATGTTTTAAGAAACAATCTGTTCATTAGCTTCATCCAAAATCGCATCATCAAAGTCCTTGAGATGGATTTCTGTGGTCTTTATGGAAGAACGACCAAGTCCTTAACAAATAATCTCAGTGGATATTCCCATATATTTGGTAACCATGGGCCATGAGTGACATATGTAATATGTTGTAAAACTCCCCCTCAATTAAACAGCTGTATATTTCATCCTGACCAATTCCATGTCCTCCATAAGCTTTTTGTCTATCACCTTGGCGTATATCTGTGTGGTCTTTATGGACTGGTGTCCGAGCATCTTGCTCACAGATTCTATGGGTACTCCATTGGCCAAGGTCACCGTTGTAGCAAAAGTGTGCCGGGAAAGGTGAAATGTTATCCGCTTCTTTATATCACATAAGCGTGAAATCTCCTTCAAGTACTGGTTGGTCTTTTGGTTGCTCAATACGGGAAGCAAAAATGCACTTTCAGGTTTTGGTACACTTTTTTCATACTTCTCCAATATTCTTTCAGCCATTGGCAAAAGCGGAATGGTACTCTTGACCTTGGTCTTTGTTCTCAAGATCTTTATCCATTGCCTCCCATCTATTCCAATTGTAATATCGTCTCTTGTCAGTTTTTTGACATCAACATAGGACAGACCTGTAAAGCAACAAAAAATGAAGACATCCCTTGCCCGCTCCAAACGCTCCAATTTGAATTTCTTCTCCATCAATGTTTTCAGTTCAGCCTCGGTCAGTACTTCCCGTTCGGTTTTCTGCCATTTGGCCTTCCAATGGAAGAATGGGTCGGAGGAAACCCAATTGTTGGCAAACGCCATTCTCACAATCTTCTTAAAATTGGTCACATATTTGGTAACCGTATTGTGGCCTCCTGCACCTACCATATGTAGATAATACTCAAACCGGGTAATAAACCCCAGTTCTACATCCTGGATAAAAAAATCCTTCTGTCCATACTCCTTTTGGATAAATCCCTCCAAATGGTTTCGTGTCCGCACATGCCTTCTATAAGTGCTATATGTGTAATCCTTTCCCATCAAGCTTTTCACTTTGGCATTGTGGCCATCATAAATTGACAGCACTGTTTTGAGTTCATTGCCCTTGTTCAACAGACGCCCTTTTAGCATCGATGCCGTAAAGGGTTTTTCTTGTGCTACATACTCCCCTTGAATGCGCCGAATCCGAAACTTCAGTTCATCTATATAGCCATTGACCTCATCTTTTGTCGGTCCGTTTCCTTTGACCTTGTTCGAAATGGAGCACCATTGTTCTGAGTTTACCTTTCGCTTTAAGCTCAGTTCTGCTCTCTTTCCATCAACTGTTATACGAAGAAAAAGAGGTGACATTCCGTTCTTGTCAGAATCACTGGTTTTTGGATAAAAAAGGATGGAAAATGTGTTGTTTGCCTCCATAACTGTGTTTTTTGGATTTTTAATATCGATTACAAATCCGAACAAAGAATTGACATTCAATCCTTTAACATAGTTTTGGAAGCATTTTTACGAATAAAAAAGTACTCACCGATTTACTCACCAGAACGGTTGATTTCATATAGTTTTATATGAAATCAATAAAAATGAAAAAGCCTGAAAACAGTTCATTTTCAGGCTATTAGAGATATTTTGAATTCTCTTCGTGGTCCCACCTGGACCTATTTTTTAGCTTCATGGTTTTTCATGTGATATAATTGCTTAACTTATAGCACATAAGGTATTAGGCGAATTCTATTTAGCAGATTTTATCATTTTATATGGTGTTATTTGCCCCCTATTTTGCCCCCCTTTAAACGTACATTAGTCCATATTAATCCATATTAGATTAAACTACATTAAATGCAATTAACTTTTACTATTAGAAAAGACAAGCAGAATAAGGATGGAACTCTACCAATTAGGGCAGTGGCCACTTTTAATGGGGAACGGTTTAGGAAAAATATCAACGGTGTTAAAGTACTGCCTAAACATTGGAAAAAGGAACGAATCCGGCCTAACTCAAAAGGGGAACCTTACAACTATCACATTGAGTACAATCAAATATTGGATGACTTTTCAGATAAGGTTCATTCTATATTCCGGTATTTTCATTTAAACCAAAGGAATCCTTCAAAAGACCTTTTTGAGCAGAAGCTTAATGATAAGACATTTGGTGAAAATTCGCTTGCCCCACAATTCTTTGAAAGCTTTTCAGAATTTATTGAGTCCGGAAGGACGACAAAGGCCCTTGGGACCATCAAAAAGTATAAGACAGTAAAAGGATTTTTAAGGCAGTTCCAGACTTATACCTCATATCCACTCCATTTTGATACTATAAATATGGAGTTCTATGAAAAATTCCGGGACTATTGTTTTGAAGAACGGGACACACTGAACAACTACTTTGGAAAACTTGTCGCTATTATTAAAACCTTTATGAATTGGTCTTTTGAAAGAGGCTACCATCAAAATCTAGAATTCAAGAAATTCAAAAGAACCGAAGACCGTATTGAGGTGATTTATTTGACCCAAGAAGAATTGATGCGCCTTTACAACTTTAAATTCCATTCCAAAAAACTTGATATGATCCGGGACTTTTATTGTTTTGGCTGCTTCACAGGACTTAGATACAGCGACATTAAACATTTATCATCCTCGAACATCTATGATAACCATATCAAAATTAACGTGGTTAAAACACGTAAAATCGACCAGACAATTCCTTTGAACATTTATGCAAAGGCCATACTAGAAAAGTACAAAGACTCCATATATGAGCCTCTTCCCGCTTATTCCAATCAAAAGGTCAACGAACATATTAAGACATGTTGCAAGAGAGCCAATATCATTACACCTACAACGACCACCAGGTACATAGGTCAAAAAAGAGTCGATATTACATTACCCAAATACAAATTGATTACAAGTCATACAGCAAGAAAAACCTTCATTACTCTAAGCCTAATGCTCGGCATGAAGGAAGCTGTTATAAAAGAAATCTCTAACCACAGCGATGAACGTTCATTTAAGCGCTACGTTGATGTTTCCGAAAGTTTTAAACAGAAGGAAATGGAGAATACTTGGAATAAAATAAGTGCCACCTTAAACTAAGCCATTATGAAACTATATTACAACTACTTCATTTTCAAATCAATTTTCCACAATAGATATACACTACTATTATTCTTTCCTGCTATTTCCTTTGGAATATTTATTAGCATGATCATTGACGATTATGATGGACTTACATCAAGTCAAATGACAATCGAAAAAGTACAAGCACTTGTTTTTATCGCAACATTCATAGCAGTGGGTGTCTTTTATCCAAAAGCACTTAAAAGAATTTCCAAGACTTTTGAATTCATAAAGTATTCTAATTTTTACACTGCATCCTTCAAGCTTTTTGGAGAAAAGGACCAAAGACTATTCCATCAATATGTTTTAGAATCAATCCTTTCGAAGGATTTGAACCTCAAGAAATTTGCAAAGCAATTTGAGAATAGTCCCAAATGGCAACGCATACTTTTGGAAGAGCTAAATTCAACAACATTTAAAACGAGCTTTATTTCAGAATTGGACTTTCCCAGATTTGTAAATGAAGTATCAAACAAGGGTAAAAAATCAGGGTGGATTCGAGACCATTTGAACTACAAAACTCCCTTTGAAAGAGCTTTCTTCATTGCGTCAAAGTATGCCTCCATACCATCAATTTTGAACAATATCGATAGTGTAAAACAGGCTATAATCACTAACATCAACATTACCGATAATGGGGTACAACTTGATGCGAAAGGCCTTAAAATGGATATTAACAAGGTAAATAAGGAAATCCATAATATTAATTTGAGGTATCGAATACTATTAAATCCAAGGATAACACAAGAGCAATTTGTCAAGATAATGCACAGTTATGGCGAAGAAAATTTGAACGGGTTCAAAGCTGTTCGTTTTGTGGCTTTTTTCACTGGATTTAGTATATATGAGAAAGAAAAATACAACTGTCAAAACATTTTCACTCCATATAGCATAGACTTAACGGATGATGAAACCAAAGAATTCATTGCATTTCTACGCTTTTTAATGGACCGCAAAGTAATCCTGGGAAAGGAATTTAACACCGATTCTAAGCTTGCTGAAATTGTAGAGATTCTAGTTGAAAATTGTTTACTTTCATCAGAAACAATTCGCCGCAACTTTTCGGAAACGTACAAGCATAGGAAATCCCTTCACCCAGATACAATGCGAAAAATTAATACTGCCATAGACAAAGATTTACCTCCCTTATAATTAATGTTTACCGTTTCTCAACGAAGCGATAAGTAATTGAGGCATAAAACTTACCAAGAGTAGTTGGTAAGTCAATTTGGGGCTTTATTGAACATAGTTTAGCTGTGAAAATCTAAGTTTCACATTTAATCGCTTAACTATGTCAAACCCTATTCTATATGGTTTTACCAAGAAAGACTTGGAAAACACCATTGAGCTTGTTGTAAAAAGGCTCCAAAAAACTTCCTTAGTATCTGAATCACCGCTTCTATCAGAAGAAGACCGATTAACCCAAAAAGAAGCGGCCCAATTTCTTGGCAAATCCGAGCAATGCCTCATTAAGTGGAAAAAACAAAAGAAGATTCCCTACTACCAAATCGGTGACTCTCCTTTTTATTCCAAAAAAGAGCTTTTGGAATACGCGAAAAGAAACCCACACTTGAGAAGGCCAACATCTAAATAAGGATTTTAATGAATCAGGACATTCCATATTTAAGGTCAGGTACTTCATTCTATAAAATCGTTCGAGTGCCAACAATATCCGGCCATTTTAATGAGCAATTGGTTACTTGGAGCGAACATGCGATAAAACAGGATCATGGAAAGGATTATTTAAGCAAGGTGCCGAAATATGATGGTTTTACCTGTATTCCAAACCACATTGATTTTAAAAGGGAACACCATGGATTTTATAACATCTATTCACCCCTATCCCACACAATTGAGTATAAAGAAATTCGGAATTCCTTGATGTTTATGGAGCATATATTTGGAAAACAAAAGGAGCTGGGACTTGACTTTTTGCAATTACTATATAAAAAACCGACCCAAATACTACCCATCCTTTGTTTGGTTTCAACAGAAAGAAATACTGGAAAAAGCACGTTCTTAAAATGGCTCAAAGAGATATTCGAGAATAACCTTACGTATTTGACCAACGACAGCTTCGGTAGTCAATTTAATTCAGATTGGGCCAACAAACTTCTTATCTGCATTGATGAAGTACTCTTTAATAAAGAGGAACTCACTGAACGAATCAAATACTTAAGCACAACCAATCGCAATAAGCTTGAAGCGAAAGGAAAGGATAAAAGAGAAGTTGAGTTTTTTGGAAAATTTATCCTATGTAGTAACAATGAAGACAGTTTCATTAAAATCGATGCAAATGAAACCCGGTTCTGGGTACGAAAAATAGCCCCCTTAAAAAAAGAGCAGACCGATTTCTTGGAATTGCTCATAGGAGAAATACCAGGGTTCCTCCACTTCCTCTCTCAAAGAAAAATAGTCTCGAAACAAAAAACCCGTATGTGGTTTACACCAGCTGAGCTTTACACCCCAGCCCTTAAAAAACTGGTCAATAACAACCGTAATCGCGTAGAAAAGGAATTGGCCAGCCTCTTATTGAGTGCCATGGAAAAATTTGAAATGGAAAGTATTGACCTCTGTCCCATTGATGCCCTTCACATGCTTAACAAGACTAGGGTCAAAACCGATTTAACCCAACTAAGGAGGTTATTAAAAAAAGATTGGAAGTTGGACAACCAGAACAATTCAAATAGCTATCAAAAGATAACTATCTGGGCCAATGGTGAAATCAATACTGAAGATGCCAAAGGAAGGTATTTTACCATTCAAAAAGATTTTTTGCTGAAGAATTTTGATGAAACGATGACAGATTAGCACAAACTAGGCAAACATAGGACTTTACGCCGTCATCATATTTTCATCATTTGGTCATCAAAATAAATAATGATGACAGTAAAAAGATTGAAAAAAAGCCTTTTGATGAAATGATGAAAAATTGATGAATTCGGGAACCACTTTAAATATTGGCCATTCCATAGAATGCTCATCAAATCATCAAAAAAATAATAGAGAGAAGCTTATGAAAGAAAAAAGAATAACCTGTGAAAAAGCCCGCAACGTTTGCATCGTCCAAACGCTTGCAACGTTGGGGCACTTTCCCAGTAAACAATCGGAAAAAGAAGCTTGGTTTCCAAGTCCTTTCCGGTCGGAAACCCAAGCCTCTTTTAAGGTCTCCAAAACCCTCAACCGATGGTACGACCACGGTGAAGGTATCGGGGGTAATGTAATCGACTTGATCTGCAAATTGAAACAGATTTCCGTAAAGGAATCTCTGGAATTTTTGAGCGACAATCATTGTTCTTTTTCCTTTCAACAGCAACCCGTTAAAAAGGAATCCCCGAAGCTTGAAATAACCCAAGTACTTCCTATTCGGCATCCGGCCCTATTGGATTATCTCACAGAAAGGAAAATACCCCCTACCCTTGCCCATGGATATTTGAAACAAGTCCATTTCATCCTGAACTCCAAAAAATATTTCGCTCTTGGTTTACAGAACGAGGCGGGTGGATGGGAACTTCGGAACAAATTTCAAAAGCATTGTTGTTCCCCCAAGGCAATCACCATCATTAGTAGAGGAAAACAAAACATTATCGTTGTCGAAGGCATGTTCGATTTTCTTTCCCTTTTGGTCATTCGACCAAAATGGTTTGTGGATTCGGATGTGTTGATTCTAAACTCATTGGCTTTTGCATCCAAAATTGGCAGTATTATAGAAAAATACGATGGTATAAATCTAGCCTTGGACAATGACGAAGCCGGCGAGAAATGGACACAATATCTTACAAGTATATTTCCTAAGGCCCTGGATAAAAGAAATTGCTTTGCCGGTTTCAAGGATATAAACGAAAAATTGATAGCCCATGGCCAGCGATACTATCCATAAAAAATATAGCCCCGTCGAACTTTCCGAGTTGGTTGCTTTTGATGAATCCGGAAAACCAAAACGTAATTCTGATAAGAATTCGAGATGTGTGTCTGTGGACACAATCTCGCCCGCTCCCGATGGTCGCAGGGAAAAAAAGAAGTGTTTTAAGGGGAAAAGAGAATTGGTAAAATTCCGCTGTACCACCTACGAGAAAAAACTATTGATGGCAAAGGCGAAGCTCTGTGGGCTGACGTTGAGCGAATTCCTAAGGAGAGCGGCCATGGAACAAACCACCGTGGAACGATTATCAGACGAGGAAATCGAAATCTATCAAATGCTGGCCAAGTACCACAACAACTTTAAATCGATTGGGAACATGTTCCGGAAAAAGAGTCCAAAACTGACCGAGTTGGTCTACGATACGGCCAAGCAGATTAAGGAACACCTTAAAAGATTCGAATCATGATAGGCAAGGGTAAATCCATTTCCCATACCCGTGCTTCCATGGGGTATGGTTGGAACCAGGAAAAGAATGCAGAAGTGGTATTCAGGCAACATTTGGTGGGGGAAAACCCCAAAGAAGTAACCGAAGAGTTCCAACGAATACAAGAAATGAACCATGTCTGTGAACGCAATACCCTTTCCTTTGTGTTAAGCCCGACCATTGACGATGGCCAACGTTTAAAAAAGAAGGAACTGGAAAGGATTACCAGGGCATTCATGGAGAGAATGAAGCTCGGGGAACGACAGGCCATTGCCTTTGTGCACAGTGACAAGGAACACACCCACATTCATTTGTACGTCAACCGTATCGACTTTAAAGGAGTCGCATACAATGACAGCTTTATTGGCAAACGCAGTCAGAAAGCAGCCGAAAAAGTAGCGGAGACCATGCAATTGACCACCGTAAGGCAAGTGCAAATGGAGCGCGAAATTAATACCCTAGAATTGCGAAATGAAATAAAACGAAGGCACGAACTTACCTTGAAATATCAAAAACCTGAAAACTTCCAGCAATATATGGAAGGAATGAAGGCCAATGGTGTCGAAGTAAAACCGAGCATCAACAGACAGGGGCAGCTCCAAGGATTCCGGTTCGAATTCCAAGGGCAAAGCTTTAAGGGCAGTGAAATCAACCGGAATATGTCCATGGCCGGAATTGGTAGGGAGTTGACGCGATACAACGCCCCTCAGAAAATCGTTTCGCCAAACAACACCATCAAGCTATTGGACAAAGTGGTACCGGTTTCCGAAAAGCTCTTGGCATCCCTAGTTAAAAGGGCAATCAAAAAATCAATCGACATTGGAATGGGCATTTAATTCGGAAGTATTATGAACAAACTTGAAACCATAACTCAACTATTGGTCAACGAGCTGGCCGACTTTCAAAAGAACGTGCAACAATTAGGTAACCAAATGGAAAGGGCAGAATCTCTTCGGGTAAAATTCGATTTATCACCTATTAAGGGATTAATCTCACAATTGGAAGAATTTTCAAAACGTGAAACGGAAAGAAGGGAACACTACCTGGACCGTTTGGAACGAAATCTAGAACAGGCCAAAATTTATCCGAAATGGGCGGTAATTACATATATATCTACTATATTTTTAGCTTTCGGGGTAATAATTTATTCAGTCTACACATCGCTACAATTTAAAGAAATAAAAGAACAAGCTTTTAAAGAGGGCATTTCAACCTACGAAGCCCACATGACAGATTTTTTCAATACCCATCCTAAATCAAATGAAGCTTATCAAAACTGGTTGGACAAGAAAAATTAGTATTATCAGGGGATTGATGCCTTTTTATATTGATTTTTTTATACGCCTTTATAAAAGTAAAGGTTAATTAAATGAGTTGAAATTATATATCTTCCCATTTATTTAAAATCCGTCTAACAGTCAATCTTGAAATGAGTATCATAATTTCCCTTATAAATAACTTTTCCAACAAAAATTTAATAGCTTTTTTAAGAGACAAGCTACCTTCCTTCAAACCAGATGATGAAAATTTAGATTATCTCTTCCAGGAAGATATTTTTGACAAGTATGAGTTTATCGAAAAAGTTGGTGAAGCGACCATAAACAAAGATGATGTCATTATTATCGCATCCAAAACCACCGAACCATTAACCGAAAGAACTGGAAAGAAAAACCAATACGAAATTGCCAAGAAAATCCTGAAATACGAAGTAAAGGATGCTGCCTTATTTGTCTTTTATGATAGTGATGGAAATTTTAGGTTCAGTTTTGTAAAAGCCAATTATTTAGGTACTAAAAGAGAATTTACAGAATACAAGCGTTACACCTATTTTGTATCGCCCAAACAAACCAACAAAACCTTTATTAAACAGGTTGGCAGTTGTGGTTTTAACTCGTTAGATGAAATTATAGAAGCTTTTAGTGTAGAACCACTAAACAAGCAGTTCTACCAAGAAATAGCCAAAGCCTTTTATGAGTTAATTGGTGGTAAGTACAAACAAGGCACTAAAACGATTAATGCAGACAAGCCGCAGTTAGTATTACCATCAACACCCATAAAGGACAACCGCAAAATTTACCAAGAGTTTGCAGTAAGGTTGATAGGTCGTACCATATTCTGTTGGTTTCTAAAAAATAAAAAGTCAGAATCTGGCATTCCATTAATACCGGAAACGTGGTTATCATCAAACACAGTTGTGGACGTTAACAATCAGCAACACGATTACTACCACTCGGTATTGGAAAAACTATTCTTTTTGGTACTCAACAAACGAGAAGAAGACCGTAAAGACTATACTCTACCACAAGACGCCAACATCATCCCTTTCTTAAATGGTGGTTTGTTTGAAGCGCATCCAGACGATTTCTTCCCAACCGATAGTCAAGGCATACACCAAATTTCATTCGGATTAAAAATTCCTAATTCGTGGTTTTTAGAACTGTTTAAAGTCCTGGAACAATACAACTTTACCATAGACGAAAATAGCATTTACGATGCCGAAGTAAGCATTGACCCAGAAATGTTAGGGACTATCTTTGAAAACCTTTTGGCAGAAATAGACCCAGATACCGAAAAAAGCGCACGCAAAGCCACAGGTAGCTTTTATACACCAAGAGAGATTGTAGATTATATGGTAGAACAATCTTTAGTGCAATATCTAAAAACCAAAACAGCTATTGAGGCTGAAGAAGCGTTAGAACGACTTTTCAAGGAAGGTCAAGAAACCAATGAAGAAGACACCTTTAGCACAAAAGAAAAAGACCAAATATTACAGGCATTAAGTGATGTTAAGATTTTAGATCCCGCTTGTGGCTCGGGAGCATTCCCTATGGGTGCATTACATAAAATTATTTTGGCCCTTAAAAAGTTAGACCCAGGCGCAAAATGGTGGAAACAAAAACAGCTCGAAAAGGTAAATAACGCCCTAATACGTAGCCAACTTAAAGAAAAGTTGGATGCGGCTACAAGCGATTACGCTCGTAAATTAGGAGTGATACAACATTCTATTTATGGTGTAGATATACAACCTATAGCTTCCGAAATCTCAAAACTGCGTAGTTTCCTCTCTTTGGTAATTGATGAAAACATAGACGACACTGCTATAAACAGAGGCATAGAACCTCTGCCTAACTTGGAGTTTAAATTTGTAACCGCCAATACGCTTATTGGGTTGCCCGAAGAACAAGGCCAACAAACAAGTATGTTCGATAATTATGAAGAGTTACAACTTTTAGAGCAACTACGTGCAGACTACCTACAAAGCTCGGGTAAGAAAAAAGAAAAGATTAAAGAACGCTTTTTAAGGGTACAAAAAAAGGCGTTTAAAAACGAACATAATTTATTTGCAGATACCAACAGCCGAAGCTATAAATTAATTAGTTGGAACCCATTTAACGACGAAGCCTCATCTTGGTTTGACCCACAATGGATGTTTGGGGAAGATGATTTTGATATTGTAATAGGAAATCCACCTTATGTATTTACAAGAGATGTAGATTTTGGAGTAGGTTTTAAAGACTATGTTAATGACGAATATTTTAAAGATATCGCTTTACCAAGTAAATCAAAATCAAGACAAGCAGGAAAAATAAACCTATTTGCAATTTTCTTATTAAAAGGTAAAAAGCTGATTAAAAAAAACGGAAACCTTATTTATATTATTCCTAACAACATTTTAAGAGGTACTGTTTATGATGTGATTAGATATGAATTATTGAAAAATAACGATATAAACTCGATTGTAGATTTGGGAGAAGGCGTTTTTAGTAAAGTAACTGCATCAACAATTCTATTTCAGTTAAGTAACAAAACAAGTCAAGATTTTGAAACTGAAATTTTAACAGATGTAGAGTCACTTCAAGAGAATAAGTATAAAACTAAATACATCAATCAAAATGTGTTTTTAGAAAATACAAGCTACACATTTAACATTATGCTCAATAAAAAGCAAATGGAGCTTTCAGGCAAAATAGACAAAAACAAAAAGAGTCTTGGTGAGTGTTGTATTGATATTATTGCCGGCATTGCCGCTTCTAAAGATTTAATTTTTGAAAAATCTGAAGATGGTACTTTTGAGCTTTTTGAAGGGAAAGATATCAAACGATTCTATTTTGGTGAGGCAAAGAATCATATTATTTGGAAACCAAACCTAATAGCAAGAACAAGACCTGATTATTTATGGAAAGAAGATAAAAAGATAGTCAATCAAAGAATTAGTGGTGGTACTATGCCTTTAGTTTTTGCTTTGGATACCAAAAAAAGAAGAACATTTAATTCAACCAATAATATTGTATTGAAGAAAGATTTAAAAAACCATTATGAGTTTTTCACTTGTTTACTTAATTCAAAACTAATCAATTGGTATTACGCTAACAATTTCTCAAACAACTCAAACCTTACGGTAAATATTTCAAAAACATTTTTAGAAACCCTGCCTATACAATTGCCAACAAATAATGTACTTTCAAGAATTAATGATTTACATAAAGAATTGGAAAACACATATGGCACTGATGATTTTGATGAAAACTATGAGTTGTTGAATATAATAATTTATAAGCTCTATAACCTTACACATCAAGAAGTGTTGGTTATTGACCCAACTTTTAGTTTAACAGAAGAAGCATATACTAATTATTAAATTTAAAAAAGTTAATAACATTTAATGTAAAAATGTTTACTTGTAGAAAGCTTCAAAACCCTTGTATAATAAAGGAAAGTGTGTTTTTCAAAAGGATGTTCCCCTCATTCATGAGGGTAGCATGCAAAAGTTATCAACAAAATTAGGTGATATGAAAGATTTAACAGTATCAAATATAGACCGCCAAAATGTATTAAACAACCATGTGGCACTAAATGCTATTCAAGAATATATTGGCTTATCTGGTATGTTCTTTAATGAAGAGTATGTATTCTCAAAAGAGCAGATAGAAGATTTTTATAAAATTACACCAGCAACCATAGAACGTTATTTAGAGGGTAACGAGCAAGAATTAAAACATAATGGTTACCAAGTATTGAAAGGAAAAAAACTAAAGGAATTCAAAGACCAATTTGGTGCTGTGTTAAACATTTCAAATAGAACCTCACAATTAGGAGTTTTTAATTTTAGAGCGTTTCTAAACTTAGGTATGTTGTTGGTAGAGAGTGAGATGGCAAGAGCTCTGCGCAGCAAGATTTTGGATATTGTCATAGATAGTTTAAACCAAAAAACAGGAGGCTCTACAAAATTTATTAACCAAAGAGACGAAGACTTTTTAAACACTATTTTAAAGGAACCTCATTACAGAAAGGAATTTACCGATGCACTGAAGAATTATTTGGATTTGGGCAATTTTAAATACTTCTATTATACTGATAAGATATACGAATGTGTGTTTAAAGAAAACGCCAAAGAGTACAAGCGTATATTAAAATTAGAGCAAAAAGACAACTTAAGGGACACTATGTATGCCGAAGTGCTAAAACTAATAGCATCCTATGAAACTGGATTGGCGCATGAAATGAAAAGTAAAAGTGAAGAATTGGGTCGCAAGCTCTCTCAACCCGAAATGGATAGATTGCTTGAAGAGTATTCCAACCATCCATTATATAAACCCTTAATAGAAGACGCTAGAACCAAAATGGCCACAAGAGATTATGGTTTTAGACGTGTATTTCATGATAATCTAAAGCAATACATTAACACTGTTTCTAAATCAGATTTTGATCGTTTTCTTGGAGAGAAAAGTAAGACACTTGAGGAGCGCATAGACGAAAATATAGATGTTTTCAAACGCTTAAAAAATAGATAGTCATGGCATATTTATATTTTACAGTTGAATATGCTATTCGCGAACACGATTATATTATCGAACATTCCGGTGGGCTTAAAGGGGTTAAAAACAGAGGGCATTTAGAAGCAACTCTAGAATTTGTACAAAACGACATTTATTATCCAACAATTGAAGAAAAAGCGGCTTATCTATTATATGCCCTGAACAAAAATCATGCATTTAATGATGGTAATAAGAGAGCTTCAGTAGCGTTAACAGCATACTTTTTTGAAATAAATGGTTTAGATTTTATAGTAGGTCGTTTTATGAGAGACATAGAAAATATTGCTGTGGATGTAGCAGATAATGTAATCGATAGAGACTTATTGTTTGAGATTATAAACTCTTTTATCTACGAAGATGATTTTTCAGATGAATTAAAACTAAAAATTATTACTGCGAAAATAAATGCTTACAATAATTAGAATAGCCGGGGGAGAACAAGTATGAGTAAAAACTTTATAACCAACAATCAAGATAATGCTACACTAAAAAAGCGATTAGAGAAACTTATTTCGGCAAGTCAAGAATTAAAATTTTTGGTCGGCTTTTTTTATTTCTCGGGTTGGCAAGAAATTTATAAAAACCTTCAGGATAACAATCAAGTAACCTTGAAAATATTGGTTGGCCTCCAAGTAGATAAATATTTAAGCACCATTGTAGAGGTCGGTTTACAAGATGATAGTTTAAGTCAAGAAGAACATTTTGCGCATTTTATGAAATCTATGGGTTTTGCCATAAATAATGCTGAAATGGATAACGAAGACTTTTATAATCAAATAGCATTTTTTATTCAGTTATTAGAAGAAGGCAGATTGATTATTAGAAAAACACTAAATCCCAATCACGCTAAAGTTTACTTATTTCAATTAGACAATCAGTATCAAGATTTATTCAATGTTAAAGGCGAATTTATTACAGGCAGTAGCAATTTAACCAAAGCGGGGTTACACGGTCAAGAAGAATTTAATGTAGAGATAAAAGATTATGGTTTTGAAAGTGCCGAAGCCTATTTTGATGACCTTTGGGAAATGGCTGTACCCATTACCGAAGCTGAAAATGGCACTAAAATTATTATAGATTTTCTCAAAAATAAAAGTCAAGCCTCTTTAATTACACCTTTTGAAGCCTATGCTCTAATCTTAAAAACGTTTATAGAATTACAAGAAGCCAAACGGATTAACGATGCTATTGATAGATTGTTGGAAGATAACGGTTTCGAGAAATACCAATACCAATTAGATGCGGTTAACCAAGCTCTAAATGTGATTGATACCTACAATGGTGTGATTATAGCAGACGTTGTAGGTTTAGGAAAATCGGTTATTGCATCTTTAATAGCCAATCAACTTAACAAAAGAGGATTAATTCTATGCCCACCGGGATTAGTTGGTAGTAAAAAAGAAAGCTCGGGTTGGTATGAATACATTAATAGGTTTAAGCTGTATAGTTGGGATGTATTCAGTTCTGGTGATATGGAAACTTTGGCAGAACATCTTTCCGAAAACCATCAAGGTTATGAAGTAGTTATCATTGACGAAGCACATAAATTTAGAAATCAAGATACTGCTGCATATCAAGGTTTAATGGATGTTTGTAGAGGTAAACAAGTTATTCTATTAAGTGCAACACCGTTCAACAATTCGCCTGCTGATATTTTCTCGCTATTAAAATTATTTATTGTTCCTGGTCAATCAGGTATTACCATTGAAATGGACTTGGAAGGACGTTTTAACGCCTACAATTATAGATTCAAACGTTTATCTAACATTATAAAAAACCACAGCTCAAATAATCCAGATAAGCGCAGAAAAGCCGAAAGGGATTACGAAAAAATGTTTGGCTTGCCTTTACCAATAGATATTCAAATTGTAAGAGGCAATGTTAATGCGATGGCCAACGAGATAAAAAATGTAATCACACCTGTAGTAATTCGTAGAAACCGTTTAGACCTTAAAACAGATTTTGAGTATAGTAAAGAAATAGCCAACTTATCGGAAGTCAAAGACCCAGAAGAACAATTTTATGAACTCTCTCACGAGCAATCAGAGTTTTACAATAGAATTATTCAAGACTATTTTAGTGAAAACGGCAACTTCAACGGCGCAATTTACAAGCCTTTTGAATATGAGAACCCACCTAAAGACGAAGACAAGCTAAACGAAGACGATAACAGAACGTTCCAACAACAACGCAACTTATACGACTTTATGAGGCGGTTATTAGTAAAGCGTTTTGAAAGTTCCTTTGGTGCATTCCATAAAAGTATTCAACGCTTTTTAAAGACGAATAGAATGGTATTATCCTTTGTTGAGCATTCTGGTAAATACGTATTAGACCGAAAAGTAATTGAGAATATTTATGATGATACCGATGGTGCAGATGATTTCACATATGAAGCTATAAAAGAAGCATTAGAAGAGTTTGAGAGAAATGCGGTAAACAAAACAGCACCAAAACACACCAAGATATATGAGATTGATAAATTTCATTTAAAGGATAAATTTTTGGAAGACATCAAAAGTGACATCAAATTATTTGAAGACATAGAGCAAGAAATTAAAAACCTGAATATCGTTAAAAATGACCCTAAAAGGGTTTCTGTTCTTCAAACAATAAAGGAAGTTTTAAATCAAAAAGCCCAAACAAAACGAAAGGTTATTCTATTTACCGAATATACAGATACAGTTAGGCATCTTAAAAGTTATTTTGAAAAGGAATTATTGGGAAGAGCATTATTTTGTGATGGCGGTGTAACTAAAAAATTCACTAAAACATTAAACGCCAATTTTAATGCAAAAGATAAAAATCCTGAAGATGATTACGATGTATTGGTAACCAGTGATAAATTATCGGAAGGGTTTAACCTTAATAGAGCTGGTTTAATCATTAATTACGATATTCCTTGGAATCCAACAAGGGTTATTCAGCGTGTTGGGCGGATTAACAGAATGAGTGCTAAAGTATTTGACGAGCTTTATATTTATAACTTCTTCCCAACTGACCAAGGGTCAGATATTGTAAAAAGTAGAGAAATAGCACAACAAAAAATGTTTTTAATCCATAGTGCATTAGGTGAAGATGCTAAAATATTTGATGCAGACGAAGAACCAACACCAAGTGGTTTGTTTAGTAAAATTTCTACCAATCCAGAGGATGGAGACGAGTTAAGCACAAGTACCATCATCCGTAACGATTACTATGAGATTTTAAATAACCACCCAGACATTATTAAGAAAATTAAAGATTTACCTAATCGTGTTAAAACAGCTAAAGCATATTCTGAAAATAATGTGGTGGTTTTAAGAAAAAAGGGGATGGCATTGTTTTCTATTGTCCATCAATATGAAAACGAGAAACCAAATGACAAACCCGAAGAAAAAACATTTGAGGAATTGGTAGAGGTTGTTAAATGTAATTTTGATGAAAAAAGATTGCCTTTAAACAGTGCTTTTTGGGATTCTTATGAAGAAATAAAAGCATTCAAACCAAGACATAAAGCAGGTCGCACAGAAGTAGCATTGGAAAACAAGGCGAAAATCGCACTAAAATCATTGTTGAAACAAAAAAGTGATGATTTAGACCAAGAGCTAGTTTCCTTTATAGATACTCTATTGATAGACATTAATAAATATAAAACACTACCAAAATATACCTTACGCCAATTAAAACTATCAGAGAAAAAAGATGCTTATAGTGAACTTATTGAAAACATAAAACAGTTACGCCGAAGACTTGGCGATGATTATCTAAAAATCATTTTAAAAAGAGCAGGTAAAATTGAAAATGATGTAATAATTGCGGTAGGAAATAGGATATTAGATATCCCCAATATTGATAGAGTTAAATAAATTTTTGTCGAAAATAAAGGAAATTTCATCCAACTATTCGATTACCATAAATCGTATCATTAGGGATAATGAAGATATATGGTTGCATAACAAAAGTATGAGGAGTAAAACATGACCCCCCTTTCTGCCCCCTACTAAAAAACAAACCCTTCTAAATCAATGACTTAGAAGGGTTTTCCGTGGTCCCACCTGGGCTCGAACCAGGGACCCCCTGATTATGAGTCAGGTGCTCTAACCAACTGAGCTATAGGACCCGCAATTTGCGGATGCAATATTAGTGTTTATTTTTCTTTAGCGCAAGGTTTTAACGCCCCTAGCTTTCTTTTATTTCTTGGCAAAGCTCCACCAGCACGCCATTCGTGCCCTTTGGATGCAAAAATGCCACCAGTTTGTTGTCCGCCCCTTTTTTGGGCGTTTCGTTCAAAACCAAAAAGCCTTCGCCCTTCAATCTTTGGATTTCCGAAACAATGTCCGCCACCGCAAATGCAATATGATGGATGCCCTCCCCCTTTTTTTCCAAATATTTGGCAATGGGACTATCGGGCTTGGTCGCCTCCAACAATTCAATCTTATTGGGGCCCGATTTAAAAAACGAGGTCCTTACCCCTTCCGAGACCACTTCCTCCGTTTTATAGTGGGGTACGCCCAATAACTTTTCAAACAAAGCATTGGATGCCTCCAAGTCTTTAACCGCAATTCCGATGTGTTCAATTTTATCCATACAAGATGTAATAAGCGTTAAAATATGCCCCTTTTTCCAAAATTACGGAGTGTAAATGGTTAATAGCGTGAGGACAGTCATTTATTCGCTTATTTTTGCAGTATGGAGGAAACACAAAGACAGAAAAAGATAGCAGGAATCATTCAAAAGGACCTGGCCGATATTTTACAACGGGCCGCTACCGATGGTGGCCTCAAGGGAATCTTGATCTCCGTGTCCAAGGTTTCGGTAACCGTTGACCTATCCTTGGCCAAAGTGTACGTGAGCATTTTTCCGAACAAGGGTGCCAAAGAACTGTTGGAGGGCATCAAAGAGAGCCAAGTGGCCATCCGTTACGAATTGGCACAGCGCACCAAGCACCAGCTAAGGCGTGTGCCCGAACTCAATTTTTATCTGGACGATTCCCTGGAATACATCGAAGGGATCGAAAAATCATTAAAAAGAGAGGAAAACCCTATCGAGAACAGGGACTTGCTCGACAAACGTAAGAAATCCTAGTTTTGAACTTTCCGCTGTATATCGCAAAACGCTACCTACGGTCAAAAAGCAGCCAAAATGCGGTAAATATCATCAATTTCATTACTTTTTTGGTGATTGTGATAGGTTCCGCGGCCCTTTTTATCGTGCTTTCCGCTTTTGCCGGTCTAAAGACGTTCAGCCTTTCCTTTTCCAATACCTTTGATCCCGATCTGAAAGCTTCGCCCACCACGGGCAAGCATTTTAGCATTTCCGCGGAGGAAGAATCGGCCCTTGCAGAAATTGAGGGATTGGCCAATTTTTCCAAGGAGCTGGAAGAGCGGGCCTACCTTACCTATAAAGAAAAAAGTACGATTGGTTATATTAAAGGAGTGGACGAAAACTATAGGGCCGTTACCGGAGTGGACAGCACCCTTATATTCGGAAATTGGGGGTCGGATGTTAACAATGGTGTTATTGGGATTGGTATCTACAACCTATTGGGCGTGCCCATGAACAATAGGACCGCGATGGAAGTTTTGGTTCCCAAACCCGGCGAAGGTTCCCTTTCCCAGTCTGGGTTCAATCCAAAACCCTATGACGACCTTTCCTTGGTGGTGAGCGGGGTGTATGCCGTGGAGGAATCTTTGGACAAAAAATACGTGTTTGCCCATCTTCCTTTGGTGCAAGAGCTGTTGCAGAAAGATAGCACCGAGGTTTCCGGTATCAATTTTAAATTGATGGATAATGCCTCCCCGGATGATGTCCGAAATTCCATAAATGCCGTTTTGGGCGAAAAAGCATCCGTTCTAACGCGCAGGGAGCAAAATACATCGCTTTACCGGATGCTGAACACCGAAAATTTAGCGACCTATTTGATTTTCACCTTGGTGCTCATCATTGCGCTTTTTAATGTGGTCGGAGCGATCATCATGATGATTTTGGACAAACAACAAAATTCAAAAACACTGTTCAGTTTGGGCACGACCATTAAGGAACTGCGCCGTATCTATTTTATACAAGGGTTGTTGGTCACTTCTTTTGGCGGGTTGATAGGCGTTGCCCTAGGAAGTTTATTGATTGGGTCGCAATTAGCCTTCGGATGGTTGAAGATTACGCCGTCGTTGGCCTATCCCGTCGAGTTCAATGTCATCAACTTGTTGATTGTAGTCGGAACCATTGTGGTTTTGGGGGTTATTTCCTCAAAAATTGCGAGCAGCCGAATTACCGAAAAATTGATTTCCGCTTAAGCGAACTGAAAATTCCCGAATTTTTCCTCAACCTCATCAAAAGCGGCGAAAACATCCGCGGCTTCGTCGCTGGTCACCATTTTCATGCGGTATTCCTTAAAGTGCGGAATGCCCTTAAAATAGTTGGTATAGTGCCTTCTAGTTTCAAAAACGCCCAGTTTTTCACCCTTCCAATCAATGGCCATTTGTAGGTGCCTGCGGGCCGCGTCCACGCGTTCTTGCATGGTAGGAGGTGCCAAGTGCCCGCCTGTTTTAAAGTAGTGCTTCACTTCCTTAAAAAACCAAGGGTAACCAATGCTTGCCCTACCGATCATGGCTCCGTCCAGCCCGTATTCGTCGCGCATTTTAACCGCTGCTTCGGGAGTGTCCACATCACCGTTGCCGAATACAGGAATGTGCATGCGTTGGTTGTTCTTCACCTCGGCAATGGGCTTCCAATCGGCCTCGCCCTTGTACATCTGCACGCGGGTACGACCATGGATGGAGATGGCCTCGATACCAACATCTTGAAGACGCTCGGCTACCTCAACAATTTTGATGGAGTTGTTGTCCCAGCCCAAACGGGTCTTCACGGTCACAGGCAATTTGGTGCGCTTTACGATCTCTTCGGTCAACTTGACCATCAAAGGAATGTCGCGTAAAATACCGGCACCTGCATTTTTGCAGACCACCTTTTTTACGGGACAGCCAAAATTGATGTCGATAATGTTCGGGTTGGATTTTTCCACGATATCCACCGCCTGGAGCATGGAGTCCAGTTCGGCACCAAAAATCTGGATCCCCACGGGACGTTCTTTTTCATAAATGTCCAGTTTGATGACACTTTTGGCAGCATCCCTGATCAATCCTTCGGAAGAAATAAATTCGGTATACACCACATCGGCGCCCTGCTCCTTGCACAGTTTACGAAAAGGAGGGTCGCTTACATCTTCCATCGGAGCAAGAAGAAGCGGGAAATCAGGGAGTTCTATGTTTCCAATTTTTGGCAAATCCTACAGGTTTTTGGACTGCAAAAGTACAAAATAGCTTAGAACCAGAAAGCTAGTTCTGCGATTGAAGTCGATCGCGCTCATTTTTATCGATTCCGCGCTGGTTGTCCTCCAATCGGAAATTGCCGAAATTATAGGTAAAGCCAAAGCGGATAAACTGTGTTTCGGGGCGTCTACGGTAAAAATTGTCCTGGTTGAGATACTGCGAACGATACGTGGGCACGTATTGCTCCAAAATATCCTCGGCGGCGAGCGATAAGGTGATTTTATTATCAAACAGCGTTTTCCTCAAGCCAATGGTCAAATTGAACTGCTCGTCCGACACATACGAACCATATAGGAATTGTGAAACATAGGTCGCCGCCACTTCGCCCGTAAAGGTCCCGTCCTTGGACAGAGTCAAATAATTGCCCAAATAGGCATACACTCCGTTCACTTCGTTGGTGAATGGGACGTTTCCGCTCTCCTCGGCCAAAAAGGTCTCTTCTTCGTGGAACAGGGAAGTATAGGCATACAGGAACCAAGGGGGCAAAATGGATTTGCTCACGGTAAAGTCCAACCCGTAGGATTGACTCTCAAGAACATTCTGCTTGATCTCCACCAAGGTTTGGTTGTCATTGTCCTGAAATACGAGATAGGCAATGTTCCTACCGTTGTCCCGATAGTACACATCAAAGAAGTATTCACTGTTGAGCGTATAGTTGACGTTGAAATTGTTGCTGAAACTTGGTCGCAATCTGGGATTTCCCTCTTCAAAATCATTTTCATTATAAAAAAAACGGAAAGGGTTCAGGTCATTGTACTTGGGCCTGTCAATATTTCGTCCATAATCAAAGGAAAAGCTATGCTTATCCGATGGTGAATAGAGCACATACACCGAAGGAAAGGGTTCGAAAAAGTCTTGGGTGTTGGTTTCTCCCAAAGTAATGGAGTTTCCTTCCGCCTTGGTCAGCTCTCCGCGAACCCCCAGTTTCATCGACCATTTGTCCCAGTTTTTTACAAAGCTCAAATAGGCAGCATACACATCTTCATCATAAATGTATCGGTCCGATTGTGATGCATCAACCGTACTGCTGGAGCCATTGAAATTGAAAAAGTTCATTGTGTTTTCTGAGGTAATCGATGACATCTTGGCCCCGGATTCAAAAGAAGCATTTCCGATAGGTGTGGAGTAGTCCAATTGTCCCGTAAAAATTTTGATCTCTTGATCCGAATCGGTGTCAAACCCAAAATCCCTCAAAAAAGTACCATCGGCGTCAAAATAAGCAGAAGATAAGCGCTGGAACATTTCACCATTAAAATAGGTATAGTGACCATTGGCCCTGATCTGCGCTCCTTCTTTTTTTAGCTTGTGCACGTAGGTAAGATCGAATGCCAAGTTGGTGTTGTTCATGTTCGCATTGTTCTCCGTGGTAAATGTTGAATCCAATTGTGCCTGGCCGTTCCTCATTTCGTTGTTGAGCAAGGTCTCCTGTTCTTGGTCTAGATTGAAAAGCAGGTTGGAAGTGACATTCAAACTGTTCCGGTCATCAAAATCATAATCCAAAATAAAGCTGGCATTTTGCGACTGTGACCTATCTGTCTGGTTATAATCCGTATCCCAAATCGAGAAAACTTCATCGGAACCATCTATAAAATTGATGCCCTTTTTGGTTTTGTTGATTTCCTTTTTTGGATTGATGGTATAGTTGGCAAACAAGTTCAGCTTGTTCGTTTTGTAGTAGTGACTGGTTCCAATGCTGTATTTTGGAAAAACGGCCTGTGTGAAGGTTCCGTTGATGCTGCCCTTATAACCGGGCACAATGTTCTTACTGGTAACGATATTCAAAATAGGGCCTCCTTCGGCATCATAACTAGCGGGCGGGTTGGCTATCACTTCTACAGATTTGATGTTGGTGCCCGAAAGCCCTTGTAATAGATCTTGGACCTCTTGACCTGAGAGCTGCACCTTTCTATCGTTGAGATAGACCGTAGCATTTTGGCCTCGGATCATTAAATTATCTTGATTGACAATGACCCCTGGCGTATTTTTAAGGATATCCCACGACGTGCCCTGTGAAACCACGGTGTTTTCAACTGTAAAGACCAGTCTGTCCGGTAATCTTTGGAGCTTTGGACGTTGCGCGGTGACGACCACTTCGTCCAGTTCATTGCTTTCCATTGGAATGATCAAGGCCCCTAATGAAACGTCTTTTGTAATGTCCAGCGCCCTTGGCTCAGAGCCGCTTCCCACATAGCTCGCCTGCAACAAATAGAGATTGGCCTCTACCCCGGTTAGCTTAAAAAACCCTTCCTCATCGGCAGAACTCCCTTGAACAAACGTCGAATCAACAGCTTCGAGCAAAAGAATGTTCGCATAAGGAATCACTTGATTTTGTTCGTCGACAACCTTTCCGGTAATGGTAAAGGTTTGGCCGTACGCGCCACAAATTGTAAAGGACACCAATAAAACAATAGAGGTGAGGTTCTTCATTAGAGGTTAGGGTTGAGCATCAAATCTAAGAAATTATTTCTGAGCGAAATACGAAGGAATTTTCTTATTGAGAAAAAACCGTTTACAGGTATTTAAAACAATTATATTTGCAGTTGATTATATCCCTTTTTTAGGGTATGTTATTGTTGATATGGAGAAGATCAGGAATTTTTGCATCATTGCGCACATAGACCACGGTAAAAGTACCTTGGCAGACCGTTTGTTGGATTTTACAGGCTCGGTGACCGAACGCGAAAAACAAGACCAATTGTTGGATAATATGGACTTGGAGCGTGAAAGGGGAATTACCATCAAGAGCCACGCCATTCAGATGGACTATATGCACAATGGGGAAAAATATGTGCTCAATTTGATCGACACTCCCGGTCATGTGGACTTCTCTTATGAAGTTTCCCGTTCCATTGCTGCCTGTGAAGGTGCCCTTTTAGTGGTTGATGCGGCACAAAGTATCCAGGCGCAGACCATATCCAACCTTTATTTGGCGCTGGAAAACGATTTGGAGATCATTCCCGTGCTCAACAAGGTCGACCTTCCAAGTGCCAACCCGGAAGAGGTTACCGACGATATCGTGGACCTTTTGGGGTGCAAACCGGAAGAAGTGATTCCCGCCAGTGCAAAAACAGGGATTGGAATCGCAGAGATTTTGACCGCAATCATTGACAGGATACCTCCTCCGAAAGGAAATCGTGACGAGCCCTTACAAGCCTTGGTATTTGATTCCGTTTATAACCCATTTAGAGGGGTTGAGACCTATTTTAGGGTGATGAACGGTGAAATCACCAAAGGACAGAAAATAAAATTTGTAGCGACCGGTAGGTCGTATGAGGCCGATGAAATCGGAACCTTGAAACTTACGCAACATCCCAAACAGAAGATCTCAACCGGGGATGTGGGGTACTTGATCACCGGCATCAAAGATGCCCGTGAGGTAAAGGTCGGTGATACCATTACCGATTCGGCCAACCCTACGAAAAATCCGATCGGTGGTTTCGAGGATGTAAAACCCATGGTTTTCGCCGGAATCTACCCAGTTGACACCGAAGATTTTGAAGATCTGCGCTCCTCCATGGAGAAGCTTCAGCTTAACGATGCTTCCCTTGTCTTCACCCCTGAAAGCAGTGCCGCATTGGGCTTTGGTTTCCGTTGTGGGTTCTTGGGCATGTTGCACATGGAGATCATCCAAGAGCGTTTGGAGCGCGAGTTCGATATGACCGTGATCACTACGGTGCCCAACGTAAGCTACCACGCCTATACCACAAAGGACAGGGAAACAGCGGTTATCGTAAACAACCCGTCCGACCTTCCCGACCCATCGACCGTAGACCGTGTTGAGGAGCCTTACATAAAGGCCACCATTATCACCAAGTCAGATTTTGTTGGGAACGTAATGTCCCTATGTATAGAGAAACGGGGACAGATCGTTAACCAGACCTATTTGACCACAGAAAGGGTAGAGCTTATTTTTGACATGCCCTTGGCCGAGATCGTTTTTGATTTTTATGACCGCTTAAAGACCGTTTCAAAAGGTTATGCTTCTTTTGATTATTCGCCCATTGGCATGCGAGTGTCCAAACTGGTTCGGGTAGATATCCTTTTGAACGCCCAACCCGTGGATGCTTTATCCGCATTGGTCCATTTTGACAATGCACATACCATCGGTAAAAAAATGTGCGAGAAATTAAAGGAGCTTATTCCAAGGCAACAATTCGATATCCCCATTCAAGCAGCAATCGGTTCCAAGATCATTTCCAGGGAAACTATCAAGGCGTTGAGAAAAGATGTTACCGCCAAATGTTACGGAGGTGATATTTCCCGTAAGCGTAAATTGTTGGAGAAGCAGAAAAAGGGTAAAAAACGTATGCGCCAAGTGGGCAACGTAGAAATTCCTCAACAAGCTTTTATGGCCGTTCTAAAACTGAACGATTAACCGGTTTAGCTTCCCGGATTAAAAGGGAAAAAGTACGGTATCACAAAAGTGGCCGCTATCCAGATAATGATATTGAGCGGGGTCCCGACCTTTAAAAAATCATTGAATTTATAATTCCCGGGCGCATACACCATGGTGTTCGTCGGATAGCTTACCGGGGTCATAAAGGTCAGGGAGCAGGCAAACATCACCGCCACCAAAAACGGCCTTTCGCTTATCCCCATCGCGGAGGCCAAACTGATGACTATCGGTGTCATCAAAGCGGCCGTGGCCTTGCTTGAAAGCACGTTGGTACTTAAAAAAGTAACCAGATATAATATGCTCAGGGTCACTTGGGCATGATAATTTCCCAGTGTCTGCTCTATAAATTGGGCTATTTTTTCGGCCCCACCAGTCTTTTCAAGGGCCGTTCCCATGGAAAGCACCCCTGCCATCATAAAAATGACTTTCCATTCCACAGCCTCGTATGCCTCTTTCGGTTTTAAGGTGGATGTGGCCACCAACAACAGAGCGCCGACCATACTGCTTATCAAAATAGAGGTAAGGTTGAGAGAGGCTGCAAGCACCACCCCTACTGCAATAACAATAGCTGGGATGGCTTTTTTATAATTTACCTTTGCATGCTTGTATTCGGAAAGGGCCACCACCAAGCCCTGCTCGACCAGTGTGTCAACATCGGCCTCAGTGCCCAAAATCAGTAGCATATCGCCTTCCATCAACTTTACATCGGCCAATTTTTCATAAAGGATTTCCCCTCTTTGCCGGATGGCCAAAACCGACCCATTGTATTGCCTCCTAAAATTGAGCGAGCGTAAAGAGCCCTCGGTGAGCCTGGAGCCAAAGGGAACAATAACCTCATAAATGTTTTTCTCCAGTTCTGATTCGTCAAACCGTTTGTCCCCTGTTACCCTATATCCTTTTATATCCCGGATAGCATTCAGTGTTTTTGGTGGTACAAGGACCTTCATTACATCTCCTTCCAAAATGAATGTTTCGGGGCCGATACTTTTTTTGTTGAACCTATCCCTGGAAATGTCCAATATCTGCATGTTATAATCGTTGACCAATTTGGACATGTGCAAAGGTTTGTTGCTATCAGGACAATCTTTTTCGACCAATAGCTCGGTGATATACTTTTGGGCCTCTTTGGTAAGTACGTCCTGTTCCTTTTTTTGCTTTGGCAGTAGAAGCGGAGCCACAAAAAAGATATAGGCAAACCCAATGGTCGCCAAACAAAGTGCCGCCAGACTGAATTCGAACATACCAAAACCTTCCAATCCATATTCTTGCGCGTAGCTGCTTACCAAAATGTTGGTGGAAGTGCCTATCAAGGTGCAGGTGCCTCCAAATAACGCCGAAAAAGAGATGGGAATCAACAACATCCCCGGGGCTATTTTGGTTTCCCTGCACACGGTCAACGCAATGGGCAAAAGCAGTGCCACTACGGCAGAATCGTTCACAAATGCGGAAAACATGCCCGCGATAAGACAAAAGGTGATCAGGGCAATGCTGTAATGTATTTTTGCCAGTTTTATGATTCGGTCGCTAAGCCCCCCCAGGATACCGGAATTGAACACTCCGGCACTCACCACGAACATACACCCAAGGGTTATAGTGGCCGGGTGGTTGAAGCCCGAAAAACCTTCTTTGGGACTAAGAACACCCGCCACTATGAACAGGGCCATAATGATGATGGAGGTGGTATCTATGGAGAAATAGTCCTTTATGAACAGGACGATTCCTATACAGATGATCACAATGGTAATAATCAAATCGCTGCCCATATTGCGCGTAATTTAGAGTTCCATTCTTTCTTTGGTCACCTATTTTTCTGTGCCGGCTCTATCAATGGTAAGTGAATGGAATCGTCTCTAAACCATTTTCGATTCTTCTTCAGAAAACAATTTTACTCTTTCTCGGGATTCTTTTTCTCTTTTGTCTCTTCGATCTCTTTCCCCAAATAAACCAATTTATAGCCCTCACCTTTTGGGGTAAAGTCTTTACTGTTGGCGGGAATTATCTCAATACTGCCATCCGGGGATTTGGTGAACAATGGAACGATGTCCCTTTCTTCATAGGTAATGTCGATCAACTCGTCATAGTGCTCCTTGTCCTCCAAATCAATTTCATGGATGGTAGGGTGCTTACGGACCGTGTCCATTAATTGAATAAAATCATCGGTATGCGAAAAAAGTCCTTCTTTTGGATTATTGTCCGGGTCGTTCACCTCTTCGGTGTTTACAAGCCTGAAGGCCCCGTTCTCCCCGAATTGTCTTTGAAACTTGTTGATCGCAAACTTGTTGATATCGGAATTGCCGGTCAAAGCCATTAAATACCCCATATCGTTGAGCTCTATATTATCGGTGAGGGTATCGGAGAAAATATTGGCGGTAATGGCCTCAAGCCCCAGTTTTTTCGCTTTTTCTACATTATTTTGGTTGTTGTCTATCAAAACCACGTGCCTATTGTTCTTCCTAAGGTAGTTCCCTATCAATCTGGAAAGTTTGGATGCCCCAATAATTAAGATACCTTCGGATTTCTTTAGAAAAACGCCGACCAATTTTGCAAAAAAACGGGCCGTGGTCGCATTCAATAGTACCGTTCCCAGTACGATCATAAATACCAACGGGGTGATATATTCGGCACCTGCCTCTCCCCTTAACACCAGTTTGGAGCCAAAAAGCGAAGCAATACCTGCCGCAACGATACCACGCGGGCCCACCCATCCTATAAAAAGCTTCTCGTTGAATTTTAAATTGGACCCATGTGAGCTCAGAAAAACCCCAATGGGCCGTATGATAAACACAATTACTGCGAAAAGTGCCACGGTGTTCCAATTATAAATAAGCTCCAGATCGCTGATGTTGATATTGGCCGCCAACAGGATAAAAAGAATGGAAATCAACAACACGCTCAAGGACTCCTTAAAATATAGGAGCTCTTTAATATTGGGCAGGTTCATATTTCCCATCACCATGCCCATGACCACCACGGCCAACAGACCGGATTCGTGTGCAAACAAGTCGGACTCCACATAAACAAGGAGTACCGTGCTCAATGAAACCACATTGAGCAGATAGTGTGGGATAAAATCCCTTTTAATGGCAAATGCCAATGCATGCGCAAATGTGAACCCAAAAGTAGTCCCGAACAGGATGATCTTACCGAACTCGATAAGTGCCGTTTGGGTAAAGGCCTGCCCTTCCCCAACACTAATAAACTCGAATACCAATACCGCGACCAAGGCCCCGATGGGGTCGATAAGGATTCCTTCCCATTTGAGTACCGCCGAAACGTCCTTTTTCAAAGGAATGTTCCTAAGGATGGGAGTGATCACGGTAGGTCCCGTTACAATGATCAAACCGGAGAACAAAAATGAAATTTGCCAAGAAAGGCCAAAAATATAGTGTGCGGCAACCCCTGCGCCAAAAAAGGTGACTATGGTACCAATGGTAATCAATTTGGTGATAACCGGCCCCACATTGGATATCTCCGCCCTTTTTAGGGTCAATCCCCCTTCAAAAAGGATAACGCTAATGGCCAAGGACACAAAATAGTAAAGCCCCTCTCCCGGGAACAGTCCCTTTTCTCCATTCCAAATCGGCTCTATCAGTTTTGATCCATCTTCGGTATATAAAGTAGCTATGGGGCCCACCAGCAATCCTATCAAAATAAGGGGTAAGATTGCGGGGAGCTTAAAACGCCAAGCCACCCATTGTGCAATAATGCCAAGAATTATGATTCCAGCAAGTTCGAGCATCGTCTAAGTTTTGTGGAAATTTACAGTTTTTCTTTTAGATAATCATTCCCCAATGTATCGGCAGCGCAATAGGAAAGCCCATATTTGCCCAAACACTGCCGGATTTAACGAAACTCGTCCCCTTTTTGTTAAAATACGGCCAATATATCCTAATTTTTTCGCCGTTTGGATGGTGCTTTTCTTATTTTGCACCCCATTTTACTTTCGGAATGACAATTTATCCCATAGAGACAGGTAATTTTAAGTTGGATGGTGGAGCCATGTTCGGTGTCGTCCCCAAATCTATTTGGCACAGGACCAACCCTGCAGATGCCAACAATATGATCGATCTTGCCGCCCGGTGCCTTTTGATAGAAGACGGCGACAGGCTTATTTTGATCGATAACGGACTTGGCAACAAACAATCCGAAAAATTCTTTAGCTACTATAGCCTCTGGGGCAATCATTCATTGGACAGGTCATTAAAAAATGCCGGCTTCCATCGGGATGATGTAACCGACGTTTTTTTGACCCATCTCCATTTTGACCATTGCGGTGGCAGTATCCAATGGAACAAAGACCGAACTGGTTATGAGCCAGCCTTCAAAAATGCCACGTTCTGGACAAATAAAGACCATTGGGAATGGGCCACCCGACCCAATGCAAGGGAAAAGGCCTCTTTTTTAAAAGAAAATCTGTTGCCCATGCAAGAAAGTGGACAATTACAATTTGTGGATAGAAAAGAATCTTCGTTTGTCGAAAATTCGGAGCTGGGATTTGGCATCCACTTTGTGGATGGGCATACCGATAAGCAAATGCTGCCACATTTAAAATATAAAGGTAAAACCTTGGTTTTTGTAGCCGACCTTATTCCAACCGTTGGCCATATTCCGTTACCCTATGTTATGGGGTACGACACCCGACCATTGTTGACCTTAAAGGAAAAAGAATCATTTTTAAATACCGCCGCAGAAAACGATTGGCTGCTCTTGTTCGAGCACGATGCCCATAATCAGATCTGCTCTCTGAAGCAGACCGAAAAAGGTGCCCGTTTAAAGCAACTGTTTTCTTACGACGAACTATTTTAAGTACAATAAATCAACTTCACTCTTTTACAAACACATTCTATGAATCGCACATATAACAAACTATCGTTTCTGTCGCTTTCCGCCTCTATTTTTTTAATGGGCTGTGGATCTACCGCATTAGTGTCAACCCCTGTTGATAATATTGACTCTGTTCCGTTAAAAGTCGCTGAACTTTCCGATGCGGAGAAGAAAAACTGGGGACATTTGGACTTGATCAAGGACACTATTCCCGGTATGAGCGTAGACAAAGCCTACGACGAAATCATCAAGAACAAAAAAGGAAAGACAGTTGTAGTGGCCGTATTGGATTCCGGTATGGATCTAGAGCACGAAGATTTGAAGGGCGTGCTGTGGACCAATTCAGATGAAATTCCAAATAATGGCAAAGATGACGATGGCAATGGTTATGTGGACGATATCCACGGATATAACTTTTTAGGAAAATCCTATAATGAGCAATTGGAATATGTTCGAATGCTGCGTTTAAATATCGGAGATGCGTCCGAAAGGGCGGAAGCAAGACTTTTGCTCGATAAAGAATATCCCGAAGCTGTTCAGAACAAACAACAGTACGAACAAATATTCCAGGTGGTAAAAGGTGCCGATGAGCTGGTAAAAAGCGAGCTTGGCAAGGAAGCCTACACAAAAAAGGATTTGCTTTCCATTGAGCCAAAAACGGCACAAATGGAGCAAAGTGTTGCCGTTTTGACCCAAATGTTCACCTATGGCGACAGTATTCCCGAAGTATTGGAGGAGCTCAAAGAAGGCATAACCTATTTTACAGATCAAGCAAATTACAACCTCAACAAAGACTTCAACGGCAGGGAGCCTGTGGGCGACGACCCTTACGATATTACCGATGTGCCGTACGGAAACGGAAACCCAAAGAACATGGTGGACACCGAGAGCCATGGTACCCACGTTGCCGGAATTATCGCAGCTCAAAGAAATAACGGTGTTGGCATGAACGGTGTGGCCAAAAACGTTGAAATTATGAGCATTAGAGCTGTTCCCAACGGAGACGAATATGACAAGGACATTGCCTTGGGCATTCGCTATGCGGTCGATAATGGGGCATCCATAATCAACTGTAGCTTTGGAAAATCCTTTTCCCCAAAAGCCGAATGGGTGTATGATGCCATTAAATATGCCGCTTCCAAGGATGTATTGATCGTGCATGCAGCAGGTAATGATGGAGAGGACCTGGAGGTTCCGGAAAACAGGAATTATCCAAATGACGATATGGACAGCGATAGCGAATTTGTTGACAACCTGATTACGGTAGGTGCTCTTTCCAGTAGTTACGGCTCCGAGATGGTCGCCTCCTTTTCCAACTATGGAAAACAACGTGTAGATGTATTCGCCCCGGGCGACGCCATATATTCCACGATGCCCAATAGCGAATACGAATTCCAGGGCGGAACATCCATGGCGGCCCCAGCAGTTGCAGGCGTTGCTGCATTGATTCTTTCTTATTATCCAGACCTTTCCGCATCGCAGGTCAAAAGTATCATCATGCAGTCCGGACTTAGGACCAAGACATCCGTTATCGTTGCAGGGGATGAGACCAAAGCGACCACTTTCGACAAAATTTCCAAGTCCGGCAAGATGGTTAATGCCTATAATGCCTTAATTTTAGCGGACAACATCTCAAACGGTAAAATGACCTTAGAAAGCAATTCAAAATAATATATGAAGCATTTACGATCCCTCTTTTTCTCGGCCTTTTTTGGAGCTGCATTTTTTTTAAGTGCGCAATCAAGTGACTGGCAACAGCACGTGGATTATACCATGAATGTACAAATGGATGTAAAGACCTATCAGTACACCGGTACCCAAAAATTGATCTATACCAACAATTCCCCGGATGAATTGAGCCGCGTTTTTTACCATTTATACTACAATGCCTTCCAGCCCGGTAGTGAAATGGACATCAGGCTACAAAACATCAAAGATCCGGATAAACGGATGATGGTCGATGGAAAAAGCAGGATCGCATCCCTTTCGGAAAGTGAAATGGGCTACCTTCATGCTGAATCGCTTACCCAAGACGGCCAACCTGTTTCCTTTACAGAAGAAGGCACCATTCTTGTGGTCGATTTGGCCAAGCCTATTCCTTCCGGAGGAAAAACCACTTTGGAAATGAGCTTCAAGGGGCAGGTCCCTCTTCAAATTAGACGTTCTGGAAGAAATAGTAGCGAGGGCGTTGCGCTTTCCATGAGCCAGTGGTATCCAAAATTGTCAGAATATGATTTTGAAGGATGGCATCCAAATCCATACATAGCCCGTGAATTCCATGGGGTTTGGGGCGATTTTGATGTAAAGATCACCTTGGACAAAGATTATACCGTTGGAGGCTCTGGATATCTTCAAAATCCAGATGAAATTGGCCATGGATATGAAACTCCTGGCACAAAAGTAAAAACCAAGGGCAAAACCTTGACTTGGCATTTTAAGGCTCCGAAGGTTCACGATTTTATGTGGGCGGCCGATCCTGAGTATATCCACGACATTTATGAAATGGAAGATGGACCAACACTTCATTTTTTCTACAAGGATAACCCAGAATTCAATGAAAATTGGAAAAACCTTCAGCCAAAAACGGCGGAAGCCATGAGGTTCTTCAGCAATAATGTTGGGAAATACCCTTATAAGCAATACTCCGTGGTTCAGGGAGGTGATGGCGGAATGGAATATGCTATGAGCACCTTGATCACCGGCGAACGTGAATTCGGAAGCTTGGTCGGGGTAATGGTGCACGAAATGGCACACTCTTGGTTCCAGCACGTGCTTGCAACCAACGAATCCGAACATGAGTGGATGGACGAAGGTTTTACTTCGTTTATTAGCAGCTTGTGCATGAACCAGATCATGGAACAGAACAAACAAAACCCTTTTGAGGGTTCTTACCGTGGATATTACGCTCTGGTAAACTCAGGTCTTGAAATGCCACAGTCCACCCATGCGGACAGATATACGACGAATTTTGCCTATGGGGTTTCAGCCTATAGCAAAGGTTCTATTTTCCTATCCCAATTGGGCTATGTGATCGGACAGGACAAGTTGATGGAGACCATCCAAAAATATTTTGAAGACTTCAAGTTCAAGCACCCTGTTCCGAACGACATCAAAAGAACGGCAGAAAAGGTATCCGGTATGGAACTCAACTGGTATTTGACCGATTGGACGCAGACTACCAACACCATTGATTACGGTATCAAAAGTGTTGATGCCGATGGGGAGAACACCAAAGTTACCATGGAGCGCATAGGAGAAATGCCCATGCCTTTGGATATCCTGGTCGTTGGCAAGGATGGGACACAAAAAACATACTACGTTCCATTGCGTATGATGTACGGCGAAAAAGAAAACCCATATCCAAATTTGGACCGTACCGTTTTGGAAGACTGGCCATGGGCCTACCCAACGTACGAATTTACCTTGGACATGCCCTTGGAAAACGTGCAGGCCATTATGATCGACCCTTCTCAATTGATGGCCGATGTGGATGGTGAGAACAACGTATACCAAGCAGGGGAATAAGCAGCTTTCCTTTAACAGAACAACAAGGGTGGCCGTTTGTGCCGCCCTTTTTCATTTAATCTTGGATTTATTTAAGTAATTTGACCTTTCCAAGGAACTAGTCTCCATCATAATGTCTGAAGAAAATACAGATTCAAACGATACGAATACATCCCTAAGGTCCCCTCAAGGGGACATTTCCTTTCCAAAAAAAGAGAAACTGACCAATAAAAAATTGTTCGAAGCGCTTTTTACAGAAGGCAAGTCCCTTCATGAATTTCCGGTTAAGCTGATCTACCTCCCTTCAAATTTTAGTGATGGCGCCAGAGTAAAGGTCGCTGTTGTCGCCCCAAAAAGAAAATTTAAAACGGCGGTAGACCGCAACCGCATCAAACGATTAATGAGGGAGGCATACCGGCTCAACAAGCCCCTCATTTTTAACAACATTGAAAGGAATTTTGCGTTCATATTTTTATACCTTGGCAAGAAGGCTCCAAGTTTTGATGAAGTAGAAATAGCCATGAAAAAGCTGTTGGATGCCTTTGTAAATAAAGAATCCCATGAAAAGATTGATTAGAAAGCAGGTTTTGATTCCCGTGTTGGCGGTTGTGGTCTTGGTCGGGGCCAGTAGTTTTAAAAGCGACTTTTTTGAAATTGCCAAACAGATAGAAATTTTTACCACCCTCTTCAAGGAGCTCAACATGAACTATGTGGACGAGACCAATCCCGCCGAGCTGATGGATTCCGCCATAAAGAACATGCTTGGGGAACTGGACCCTTATACCCAGTTCCTTAATGAGCAGGATGTAGAATCCTTTAAAATCAACAACGCTGGGGAATACTCAGGTATAGGTGCCCTTGTCCGCTCATATGAAAATAAATTGTTGGTCGTAGAACCGTATCAAGGGTATGCAGCCGACAAAGCTGGATTAAGGGCCGGGGACGAGATTATTAAAATTGGGGAGACTGTGGTCGCTGATTTCGACGATAACGCCGGAGAGCTGCTCAAAGGGGCCAACAACTCCACTGTTGAGGTTACTTTTTTGCGACAGGGAGAAACCAAAACCACCACCATCACCAGAGGAGGCGTGGAGGTAGATGCCGTTCCGTTTTATGATATGATCGATGATAAAACCGGATATATTGTTTTGTCCCGTTTTAACCAAAAAGCATCCAAGCAAACACAATCTGCTTTACAGGACCTTAAGGGACGTGGTGCCGAACGGTTGATCCTTGATCTTAGGGGGAATCCGGGCGGGCTATTGTCCGAGGCCATCAACGTTACAAATCTATTTGTTCCGAAAGGAGAGCTTATCGTTACGACAAAATCCAAGGTCAAGAAGTTCAATCAGGAATATAGGACCAGGAACAAGCCCGAAGATGAAGAAATCCCTTTGGTGGTGCTTGTAAATGGAAAAAGCGCATCGGCCAGTGAAATTGTTTCCGGAGGGCTTCAGGATCTAGACCGTGCCGTAATCGTCGGGGCAAGGAGTTTTGGCAAAGGGTTGGTACAACGCCCCCTCAAACTAACTTATGGTACGCAATTAAAGGTAACCATTTCCAGATATTACACCCCTTCGGGCAGATGTATACAATCCTTGGATTATTGGAACAGGGATGAGCAAGGAAATGCCGTTCGGAACACAACGTTCAATGAGTTTACCACCAGAAACGGAAGAAAGGTCTGGGATGGCGGGGGCGTAATGCCCGATATCACCATCGAATCCTTAAAAACAAATTCGTTGATCGACGCTTTGGAATCCAACAATATCGTTTTTGATTTTGCCACAGAATATTTTTACGATCACAGTTTTGATTCTGTGGACAACTTTAGCTTTTCAAGCTCGGATTATAGTGCTTTCAAGGCCTATGCCGCAGAGCAGAACTTCTCTTACCAGACAAAAACCGAACAAGTCTTGGAAGAAACCATCAATGGAGACGACACCTTATTGGGAGCCGATGTACAGGAAAAGTACAAGGATCTTCTCCTAGCGATAAATAGGGGAAAGATAAATGCATTGGATACCTATAAAGATGAAATCCAAAAGAATTTGGAGGACGAAATCATTACCAGGTATTTTTACAGGGAAGGCCTTTACAAGTATTATCTAAAACACGATGATGCAATTCTAACCGCAAAAGAACTATTGGCAGACAACACTAAATATTCCAATATTTTAAAGTAAAAAGTGCCTTTTACCAAATATCCTTATCAAGGCCAAAATATCGTTCCCAAAAAACAGCTCCATTGTCCCATGATCTCCGTGAATACAACTCTTGAGGCGTTGCCCCAGGGTTTTCAATTTGCATAGGCCTTAAAGGGGTTGTCTTTTAATGCCTTCCTTTACCCATAATTTTGATGTGGGAACGTTCGAAAATCGGGGTCAAGGCCCATTTCCACAAATTTGTACGGCAATCCCTCATAAAAAAGGGAATTAATTCTATTTTTGGGCATGCAACAACTTAAGGTCTGTGAACTTTTTGCGGGTGTTGGCGGCTTTCGCCTAGGATTGGAAAACACGGAACACTACAAAGTGGTGTGGAGCAACCAATGGGAGCCTTCCACAAAAAGACAGCACGCTTCTTTGGTCTATGAAGCTCGTTTTGGGGTGGAAAGTCATTCCAATTCCAATATTGAAACCGTCAAAACCAAAGAAATTCCCGACCATGATGTTCTTGTTGGTGGATTTCCGTGTCAAGACTACTCTGTTGCAACTTCCCTAAAGAATTCCAAGGGTCTTATTGGTAAAAAAGGGGTGCTTTGGTGGTCCATTCACCGAATTTTGTCCGAGAAAAAAAATAAGCCAACATATCTTTTTTTGGAAAATGTGGACCGGCTTTTAAAATCGCCCTCTAACCAAAGAGGAAGGGATTTTTCTGTTATGCTCCGTAGTTTATCAGATTTGGGCTATGCTGTGGAATGGCGCGTAATAAATGCAGCAGAGTATGGCATGCCCCAGCGCCGAAGGCGCGTTTTTTTTCTGGCATATTTTAAGGATACGGATATTTACAAAAAGCTTCAAAAAACCAATCCCTCCAAGTGGATTTTAAAGGAAAGCACTTTTTGTGACGCTTTTCCTGTTGACCGATCGGCAAAAAATCTGGTTGAATTTGATTTGGAAGAGGATTTGGTATCGTTGTCCAATAATTTCAATAAGGAACAAGGCCTCTCGCCATTCCTGGACACAGGAATTTGTATAAACGGAAAAGTATCTACTCTAAAAACTACGCCATCCTATGATGGAAAAAGGACCGTACTCTCCGATATTTTGAAAAAAGGTCCTGTTCCTTCCGAATATTACCTTGATGGCGCCGATTTGCCCAAATGGGAATATTTAAAGGGCGCAAAAAAAGAAATACGCAAGACCAGCGCTGGTTTTGAATACAATTATAGCGAGGGCAGCATGGTTTTCCCCGATGCCCTTGATCAACCTTCCAGAACTATTATAACCGGTGAAGGCGGCAAGTCCCCGTCCCGGTTTAAGCACGTGGTCCAAACCTCCAAGGGACTGCGAAGACTCTTACCTGTTGAATTGGAACGGTTGAACATGTTTCCAGATGATCATACCAAATTGGAGGGCATTTCGGATGCCAAGCGTGCTTTTTTTATGGGCAACGCTCTGGTTGTGGGCATTGTGGAAAAATTAGGTGTTTCCCTGTTCCGGAAAATAACCGAACTTGAAAAGCAACTTCAATGCTGAAAAACCTGTGAATCTTATTCTAAAATTGGATTTTTTGGAGCAGATTGGCGTGGCGTTTAATCAATTGATGTTGTCATTCTTTCTGTGTACTTATTAATCTTTTGAAGAATAACATCCCTATGGTTCCCTTGAGGGGACCATTATTCGCCCTTTAGCATCCTTTTGTGTGGAATGCCATCTTCCAAATATTCTTCTCCAGTGGCATTAAAACCTAATTCCGTATAAAATTTTAAGAGATAGGATTGTGCGGATATTTCTATGGATTTATCGGGAAACCTTTGGTTTATAGCTGCCAATGAGGCTTGCATAATCTGTTTGCCCAATCCATATTTTCGTTGTTCTTGGCTTACCACTACCCTGCCAATACTTATGTTGTCAAAATAATCACCTGGTTTAAAAATCCGGGTATAGGCAACAACCTCGTTATCTTTAATTCCCATGACATGGAGCGCTTTTTGGTCCTTGTTGTCCACATCTTGGTATACACAATCTTGTTCCACTACAAAAACCTCGCTACGAAGTCGTAGAATTTGGTAAAGTTCTTTGGTAGAAAGCTCATCAAAGGTTTTAACGGATACTTGCATTAATCTTGGACTATTACGCTTTTGGAATCGCACTTATCAAACTCGGGCTGTATGTTGACATGGTTTATGCCATGTTTATGGTAGACATGTTCCTCAATTTTTTCAAGGATTTCATCAAACTCGGAAAGGCGGATATCATTTTTAAAATCGATATGGGCCTCCATGTGCACTTCATCTTCATTGAGCTGCCATATATGCACATGGTGCACATTTTTCACCGGTTCTATGGTACAGATGGATTCCACAATGTCCTGGATTACCACTGATTTTGGGGTGAAAAGCATTAATACCTTGGTGGAATCCTTCAATAGGTCATATCCCATATAGATCAAATAGACACCTATGATCATGGTAAGGATGGCATCAACCCAATAGATTTGGAAATATTTCATCAAAATACCTCCTATCAATACGGCCACCGATGCCATCATATCGGTAAGTAGGTGCAAATAAGCGGATTTCATGTTCATATTGTCCTCCGAATCTTTTTTTAGGAGCAATACGCTAAAACCATTGCCCGCAATGGCTATCAAAGCGAGCCAAATTACCAAGTTGGATTCTATTTCTTGTGGTTCCATCAACCGTTCAACAGCTTCCTTCATTAAAATTATGGCCACGACCACCAAGGTCGCTGCATTGATAAACGCAGCCAAAATTTCCGCACGCTTGTATCCAAAGGTCTTTAGATTGGATGCCTTTTTCTTTCCCAACCGCCTTGCAACATAACTTATAATCAGGCTAAGTACATCACTAAAATTATGAAGCGCGTCGGACAACAGTGCCAAACTTCCTGAAAGCAATCCCCCAACAATCTGTGCCAATGTAATCCCAATGTTCAGAAAAATAGAGATAAGGAGATTTCTTCCCTTTAGATCGGGATGTGCATGCGAATGTGAATGTCCGTGGTGATGATGGTGGCCCATAGAACTTAACTACAAGGAATTTTTTCGATTCTACGTTCGTGCCTGCCCCCTTGAAACTCTGTTTTCAAAAACGTTTCCACCATATCCAAGGCTTGGGGAAGTGCTATAAATCGTGCCGGTAAACTTAAAATGTTGGCATCGTTGTGCTCCCTGGCCAATTGGGTAATCTCTTTGTTCCAGCACAGGGCGCCCCTAACACCTTGGTGTTTATTTATGGTCATCGTGGCCCCGTTGCCGCTACCGCATATAACAATGCCAAAATCTACCTTCCCTTCTTCCACATCCTTTGCTACGGGATGGGTAAAATCCGGATAGTCAACACTATCGGTTCCATCGGTTCCGTAGTTGACAACTTCTATTCCCTTAGATTTCAACAGACCGATAATGGCAAGTTTGTAATCGGTTCCCGCGTGGTCGTTTCCTATGGCAATTTTCATGGTTATAGTATTAAAATGGGTACATAGCAAAGGTACAACATCTTTTCATGTTCCGTTGTTTATAAAAATGATGGGATTTTTGCATTGGGTTAAAAAACAACCAATTAACAATAACACCATTTTGTTAATTATTTACATAAAACTTCTGGTAACGAAATTTTGTAATTCAAGAAAATCGATCAGTAGGAATAATTATTTAATGTTGCGTTGATATTCGATTAAAAATTAATCAACCAATATCAAGAACTTTTTTACGGTAATTAACATTAAAAACACATTAACTTTTCAATAAATTGATGTTGATAACGGTTATTAAAAACTGTGTACAAAAAATCTAATCGTTTGATTTTTAAATTTCTTGTGGTCTTACAAATTGTGAACAAACTATTTTGATCGTTCAAAGCAACTTTTTTGAAAGAATTTTATTCCACATTTCAACGATCCATCATAACCATCATTTTAATTAAATTTTAAAAAGAAGAAAAAATATAATATTGATTATTGTTGATAAAGTTGACTTTGTTTGAGATTACTCTTCCTTTCCTTGTTGGTCAAGGATTATAATTCGTATTTTTCAAAAAAATAAGGACGTTAATGTCAAAGAAAAAGAAGAGAGCTGGTAGTCAGCGAAAGAATGAAATTACGAAGGGCATTTTCACCGTACTGGAAAAGGAACCATCTAAAAGCTTCAATTATAAGCAAATAGCATCAAAACTCGGAATAGACGATACACAGGACCGAAACCTTTTGATCAAACGTTTGGGACAGTTAAAGGCGAGTGAACGTATTTTGGAGCCCGAACGGGGCAAGTATCAAAAGAAGCAATCACTTCATACATATTACACGGGTAGGGTGGATTTGACCACAAGTGGCAACGCCTATATCATTGTGGATGAACTGGAAGACGACATCTTTGTACAGAACAATAATTTGAACAGGGCCTTTCATGGGGATACGGTCGAGGTTTTTATCAAACCAAGGCGTAAGAGCAAAAAAATGGAAGGTGAAATTTCCAAGGTACTCGAGCGCAAGAAGACCTCTTATGTAGGTATTGTGGACAAGCAAAAGAGTTTTGCTTTTGTTCGCCCTACGGATTCCAGGATGTATACCGATATTTTTGTCCCACCGGAAAAATTGAAAAAGGCGAACGATGGAGACAAGGTATTGGTCAATCTGGGTGATTGGCCCGATGGTACCGATTCGCCCTATGGAGAAATCGTGGAGGTATTGGGGAGACCTGGTGAGCACAATACCGAAATACATTCCATTTTGGCCGAATACGGTTTACCGCACGAGTTCCCTTATGAGGTAGAACAGTTTGCCAAAACGTTGGATACCAGTATAAAGGAATCGGAAATTGCCAAGCGAAGGGATATGCGCGATGTGCTTACCTTTACCATAGATCCAAAGGATGCCAAGGATTTTGACGATGCCCTTTCCTTCCAGAAATTGGAAAATGGCAACTACGAGATAGGAATCCATATAGCCGATGTCTCACACTATGTTCGGCCGGATACCATTTTGGAGGACGAAGCCTACGATAGGGCCACATCGGTATATTTGGTGGACCGTGTGGTTCCCATGTTACCGGAGGTACTGTCCAACATGGCTTGTTCCCTTCGACCCAACGAGGAAAAATATACGTTTTCGGCGGTTTTTGAGATGGACGACAATGCCAAATTGGTCAACCAATGGTTTGGCAGGACCGCCATTAATTCCAACGAACGTTTTGCCTACGAGGAAGCACAGCACATTATAGAAACAGAACAGAATAAAATTCCAAAGGAGATATCCATTCGCGAAAACGCTTATTCCGTTTCGGATGAAGTTGTGGATGCCGTTCTCACTTTTGATCGGTTGGCAAAGATCATGAGGCAGGCCCGAATGGACGCCGGAGCCATTTCTTTTGATAAGATAGAGGTCAAGTTCCATTTGTCCGAAGACAATGAGCCTGTCGGTGTGTTCTTTAAAGAAGCAAAGGACGCCAACAAATTGATCGAGGAATTTATGCTCCTGGCCAATAGAAAGGTTGCCGAGTTTATAGGAAAACAGAAAAAAACGTTTGTGTACCGGGTGCACGACAAGCCGGACGAGGACAAATTAATGGCCCTCAACGGTGTTATTTCCAGATTCGGACACAGTATAAACCTAAAGGACAGTAAGACCATTAACCAGTCCCTAAACAAGTTGTTGGAGGACGTAAAGGGCAAGAAAGAACAAAACTTGGTGGATACCTTGGCCATCCGTAGTATGAGCAAGGCCATCTATACCACGGAAAATATTGGGCACTACGGATTGGGATTTGACTACTATACCCATTTTACATCGCCCATACGGCGTTATCCGGATGTAATGGTCCACCGCTTGCTACAACATTATCTGGATAAGGAAAAAGCACCAAAAGCCACCGTATACGAAGAAAAGTGCAAGCATTCCTCGGATATGGAGCTATTGGCGGCCAATGCGGAGCGGGATTCCATCAAGTACATGCAGATCAAGTTTATGGAGGACCACAAGGACCAGGAATTCCTTGGGGTGATTTCAGGCGTTACCGAGTGGGGCATATATGTAGAGATTGTTGAGAACAAATGTGAGGGCATGGTACGTATCCGCGATATTAAAGATGATTACTATATTTTTGATGAACGCCAGTATGCCATAGTGGGAGAGCGGACCAAACGGATGTATCAGTTGGGAGACGAGGTTTACGTAATGGTAAAAAACACTGATTTGGTCAAACGGCATCTCGACTTTTCGTTGATCGGTAAAAAGAAATAATACTATTTTGGAATAAAGTTTGTTATCCTATTGAGAACCAAATTTTTATAACATGAGAATTATTACGATTGTTATTTTGTTCCTATCCCTTCAATATATTGAGGCCCAGGATGCTACCATAACCCAGAACCTACAAAAGTTTACCGAAGTAAAGGGTTTTGATGGTATTTCCATCAATTTGATACGATCAAATGAAAACAAAGCGGTGATCACTGGTGCAAATACCACCAATGTGGCCATTGTCAATAATGAAGGTATTTTGAAAATCCGAATGGAGATCGTTAAAATATTCAGTGGATATAGAACCTATGTAGATCTTTATCACTCTGAAGAATTAGTGGTTATAGATGTAAACGAGGATGCAAGAATTTCTTCCGATGATACCTATGTGCAAAAAGTCTTGGAACTTAAGGCACAGGAGGGCGGGGAGTTGGAAATCAATTGTGAGGTAGACCAGCTGTTGATCAAAGCGGTTTCCGGCGGTAAAATTTTTGCTGGGGGCTTTTCCAATAACCAAGACGTGATCATCAATACCGGTGGTGAATACAGCGGAAGAAACTTTAAAACAAAGTTTACCACCATTAACGTCAATGCAGGTGGCAATGCCGAAATTTATGCATCGGACTACGTAAAGGCCAATGTAAAGGCCGGTGGCGAAGTACTGGTATATGGTGATCCGAAGAAAATGGACGAGCAGACCCTTTTTGGTGGAAAAATAAAAAGAGTGAATTAAAAATGATTGATGATATCCAAGCTGCGATCCCTTTGGGATTTCTATTGAGCTTTATGATCGGACCTGTTTTCTTTGTTTTGTTGGAAACGAGTGCCACAAAAGGTTTCAGGGCGGGTGTAAGTTTGGATATAGGGGTAATTTTGGCCGATATTGTTTTTTTGCTCATTGCCTATTTCAGCAGTTTTCAGTTATTGGAGAATTTGAGCAACGAACCTGGTTTATTTGTTTTTGGGGGGATGATCTTATTGGTCTACGGAATTTTTCTTTTTGTAAAGAAGGCCAAGAAAAAGACCAATGTCAGGGCATCCAAGGGTACTTATTTTGGACTGTTGGCAAAGGGTTTTCTTTTGAATTTTATAAATATCGGCGTATTGGCATTTTGGTTGGGGCTTATTATCGTTGTCGGACCCAGTTTGGAGAACAATCCCAATAGAATGATGGTATTTTTCGGTACCGTACTGGTAGTCTATTTTGCAACCGACCTGGTTAAGATTATTTTGGCCAAACAGTTGAAAAAATACTTGACCCAAGAACGTATCGTTTTGATTAAAAAGGGATTGGGAATTGTATTGATCATTTGTGGTATCATATTGATAAGCAAGGGTTTTTTACCGAGCGACAGGTTCGATCTCCAGGAACGTATTGAAAGAATAGAGGATTTGTAAAACAAAAAAACCCAGCACTTAGTGCTGGGTTTTTGAGGCATCGAGCGGATTCGAACCGCTGTACAAGCTTTTGCAGAGCTCTGCCTAGCCACTCGGCCACGATGCCAAAGGGATCGCAAAGCTAAAAATATTTTATGAATATTTGGATTGAAAATAATCTAAATATTCATGTAATAAATTTGAGGCATCGGGTGGACTCGAACCACCATAAAAATCCTTGCGGGACTTTGTCTATCCAATTCGACCACAATGCCGTTTAAAATGATAAAAGCAAAAATATAAAAACATAATTTTATTCAATGCTTAATTATCAGCGGTTTATCGAGTAATTCCGAGTTTCACCGAAACACTTTCCACATCGCCCCCAATGGGTGGATTAATTTTGGAAACTTCTACTTCCACTTCGGTTACTTCTTGTATTTCTTTAAAAATACGATCAATAATACGCTTGGCCACATGTTCCAATAAATTGGAACGTACCTTCATTTCTTCTTTTATAATATTGTTCAGATGAACGTAATCCACAGTTTCACTCAACTGATCGGAGATTGCAGGTCGGGAAAGATCTGCGGAAATCTCAAGATCTACCCTGTAATCGCTCCCAATGAGCATTTCTTCCTTTAAACATCCATGATTGGAGTGTATCCTAATATTTTTTAACCTGATTTTACCCAAAACTGTGAATTATAAGAAAGGGCAAAAATACGTGAAAACACATTAAATCAATACATACATCTACAGTTACTTATTCCTTGGAAAAGATCCATTCCAACGGTAACTACATGCGTACCTGTGCTATATCCCAAAATTTCATTGGTGATTACCTGATAGGAATAGCCAAAATAGAAATTGCTTTTTTTAAGACCGGCTATAGGTGCTATGTACAATGGTTTTCCTAATTGATCGTTCAAAAAGCGATAGGTGAGACCCACGTAATAGTAATCTTCAAAATCACGGAAACGGAACTTGGCGTTCAGATCGGTAACGGAACGGCCATCGCTTTCGAACCACTGAAAGAATACAGAGGGTTCAATTTCCAGTTTACTGTTCTTGCTCTTGGAAATGCTGTACCCGGAATATATGTAGTAGTTTCTAAGTTTATTGGGCTCTATGGTAATAATATCGGTATTGAAATTGGACAGATCCTTGTTCAGGACATTCCCTGCATTTGCACTAAAGAAGAACTTGTCATAACGATAAAGTACCCCAAGATCAAAATTGTGGTTGGTGGTGGCCTTATCGTCAGCTGGTAATTGCCCGTTGTTCTCCCTGAATTGCTCCACATCTATCCTAAACTGGTTAAAGTTGTAAGAGATACCAAAAGAGAGAAAGATATCGTCGTACCTATCCAGTGTCAAATGGTGTGCAAAAGAAACCCTGGCACCTCTTTGTCTGGTATATCCATTGCTATCGTTATAGAGCATCATACCAACTCCCGATCTATTCCCTATTCTGGCATCTGCGGCCAAGGTCTGTGTATCTGGAGCATCTTCTATTCCTACCCATTGCGTAAGACCGTTTAGACGGACTTTTATATGATCACCGATACCTGCATAGGTAGGTGACATTAAAAAGGGATTATCGGCAATGTATTGGGATAATTGGGGTACGGTCAACTCTTGTCCCTTGGCAATAAATGCCAAGGAAAACAATAAGATGGCTACGTATATTCTTTTTTGCATGGGGCTATAGCAGGTTAAGTGTTTATTCTCTGTATAATGTAAAGTGACCTACAAACTCTCTGTTATCCTGTGCTCCCTCAAGTCGTACAACATACCAGTAATCTCCGGTAGGCAATGGTTTACCTTCGTAATTACCATCCCAACCCTTAACGTTGCGGGTCATCTCTTCCACTACTCTACCATAACGGTCATAAATCTTGATTAGTACGTCGGGGAACCCTTCAATGTTGTCAGGTATCCAAAAGTCGTTGCGACCGTCGCCATCTGGGGTGAAAAAGTTCGGGAATTCGATATCTATGAACTCCATAAAGATCTCTGCAGTGGCCTCACAACCATTCTGATCAATCACTGTTACCGTATACGTTCCTGTACTGCTAATGAAGTACGTGTTATCGGTTCCATTGGCCACATCATTGAAGTAGAAGGTATAATCCTCTACACCACCATCGGCAATTGCTGTAATTTGATTGATGGTTGTGTTCTCCAAGGTCAGTACCAATGGTTCAAAAGTAGCTATGGTAAAGTCATAGGTGGCCATACATCCATTGGCATGTGCTATGGTGAGGTAATGGTCGCCTGGCGTCATATTGGTAAAGTCGGCCGACAATTGCATATCTGCCGGGTCTGTGGAATCCAAGGCATACATTAGGTCACCGGCAATGGATTCGTCTTCCAAAGCAATGTTCAAATAGTTGTTAGGAATGTTTCCGGTACACTCGTACATAGGGGTTACCGTGGCAGCCAATATAACTCCTGGGTCCATTTCGACGATTACATTAGTTTCACAACCTTGCGCATCCCTGATGAACACCACATGTGCACCCGCGGTCAAATTTTGGAACAAGGTCTGATCTTGTACAAAATTTGCATCGGCACTACTGTTCAAACTTGTTTCGTATGGAGCTGTTCCTCCAGAAATTTGAATTTCAAAGGAACCATCACCACTTTCAAAACATACCTCATCGGTAATATTGATGGCTTCCGCAACAATGGGCTCTGGTTGCTCAAGTTCGAACTGGAACGTAATGAAACATCCGTTTACATCCTGGGCAATAACATCGTAAATGCCCGGTGCCAAATCGGTAAAGGTGTTTACGGTATTGAATCTATTAAGGCTAGGAGAAATGGCGTATAAAATTTCACCTGTTCCACCGGATACCTCAACGGAAATGGTACCATCTTCCATTCCGGCACAGGTAATATCGGTAAATTCTTGTCTTTCAACCTGCAAAGGAGCTGGGTCCAGGATAGGGATCATTGGAGATTCTTCCATACAATCTTCGCTGGTCACCCTAACATAATATTCACCGGCCATAAGGTCATCGAACCTTCCTGTGGTATTGGGTCCATCTACCAAATTGCTGAAACCGGGATCGCTGAACAATTCGTAGCTATAGTTGCCCAGACCACCAGTGGCTCTGGCAATAATAGTTGCAGTGGCTTCTCCGGCACAATTGATGAAAGCTGCCCTGTCATCTATTTCCAATATCAATTCAGGTGGCTCTCGAAGACTGACCTGATTGGAAATCATGGCAGTACATTGATTGGCATCCCGTACTTCAAATTGATACTGACCGGCTCCCATGTTCAAGAAATCATGATACGTAGGATTATCAAAATCTTCCCAAGTTGATGTGTTTTCATCAAAATACTGGTAAGGAGCTGTTCCACCCGTAGCGGATAAACGCATGCTTCCATTGGTCAAACACGTCAGGTCCTCAAGTTTGATCAGAGAAGCTCTTACCTCTGTTGGTTCCGAAATGGTAACGGTATCTGTTGTATCACTACAGCTCCAATTATCGGTAACCGTAATACTGTAGGTTCCGGCACCTAAATTGTTGAACATGTTGCTTCTTTGGGGACCTGTGGTGAATACAATGGTCGTTCCCGCTTCATCATAATAATTCAATTGATAATCATAGGAACCGCTGCCTCCGGTCACTGGATCTGCCCAAACTGATGCGGTGTCATCTCCATAGCAATCCAATGAAGTGGAGGATACGTTGATATCCGCAACTATTGGGGCTGGTGGCAGCAAGGTCAACGTTCTATCTTCAAAACAACCGCCAGCATCGGTAACCCTAATAGTATAATCATCTGCTGACAATCCAGTGAACACATGGCTTTGTACATCATTGATAGTGAAGACCTGCATTGTGTTCATATTGGTTAAAACGATATCATATGGGGCATATCCACCTACTGGTGCTACAAGAATTTCACCAAGATCATTGGTACAGGTAACGCTGGCTACTTGTTGTGGTGTAAAATCCAACTCAGCGCTTGGTGAAACTATGGTCACGGTACCTGAGGTGGCATCACAAAAAGGAGTACCTGTCGCGGTGACTTCAACATAATAGTTGCCACCTATCAAATCTGGGTGCGTTATCGCAAATGAACCCGACGCTGTGTTTTCATTTCCGGAAACGATCAGGGTTCCATCAGTTCTATATACTTCATAATCGTAAGCTCCTGCATATCCGGTAACATCTATCGTAATTTCACCTGCATCATAAAAGCACATTGCCGCAGCGGTCGCCGTTGCCACCACATCTATGGTATCGTAAGGAGCTACAGTGTAAATTGTCTGTACATAACAACCGGTAACATCATTGGTTGCCCTGAATGTATAACTACCGGGTTGGGTCAACTCAAAAGTTGCCGTAGTTGCTGTAACCGAGCTAGGTACCACACTTCCATAAGGATTTCCAACGGGCAACAATTCGAATGTGTAAGTATCGCCAGGGGTAGATTCCGTAACGGTCAGGATTACGCTTTCTGGATTCAGACAAGTTATAGCTATATCTTGAGAGGCATCCAATGTGAACGTGTTCAAAGGTTGAACTGTAATACTATCCGGGAATTCACAACCATTGGCATCCCTAACCACATAGTTGATGGTTTGTACGGTTCCATTGTCAACAACATCAAAAGTAGCGTTCGAACCGAAACCATTTCCATTAAAACTGTAGAAATATGGAGCGGTTCCTCCCGTGGCGGTAACAGATATGGTTGATTTATCCACTGAATTGCTAGGGGTACAAACGAACGGCGTTGCCGAAGCTGTCGCATCCAACACGGAAGGCTCAATAATGCTCTCTGCCTTAACGTCCTCACAAGATCTGGAAGAAACCACACGAACTTCGTAGTTTCCTGCAGGCAGATTTTCGAACAAAGGATTATTTTGTAATGGTCTGCTAGGCGCACCGGCACTTAGTCCGATCAATTCATATTGGTAAACAGGGTTGGTTGCGGTAGACGGATTAAGTACAGCTAAAATACTTCCATCACTTCCACCGAAACAGCTAACATTTTGTACTGTAGCATCCAATAGTTCTGGATCTATCTTGTCATCCAATACTTGGGAAACAACATAGGTACAAGGCTCGGTAGTATCCAAGTCTGTTATGGTAAATACATAGGTCCCTGGTTCCGTAAGGTTGGTGAAAACACCATCAGTATTAGTGATAACGGTCGATGTAACCGGGCTCACCGTACTGTATTGTAGGTTAGAAGAACCACCGGTCACCGTTACGGTTATTTCTCCTCCCGGATTGATGGTACAATCTATAGGTTTAACAACGGCTGCCGTGGCAGTCATAGCGTTGGTCAATACCACAGGTCCTACGGTGGTAAAACAACCCCATTGGTCTTCAATATAAACTTCGTAGGTACCGGCGCCCAATCCAGGGAATACGGTATTGGTCTGTGGTGAACCTACGTTGGCTCCATTTCGGATCAATTGATAGGTATAATTGCTTCCTTGGCCACCACTAACAGGATTGGTTGCTGGTATGCCCACAACTTCAATTTCTCCTTGAAGGTTGGTACAATTGGCTTGATTGATTCTTAAATCGGCCACAATAGGGTCGGGAACGGTAAGGTCAACATCTGTAAGTTGCACTGAACATCCTTCTTGGTCCATTACCCAAACTTCGTAAGTTCCAGCGGAAAGACCATCAAATCTTGCATTGGCCACGTAGTTTGCCGGGTTGTTCGGATCTGGGTTCGGAGTTGTATCTACATAGTAGGTATATCCGCCCCATCCACCTTGAACGTCGACAACTTCAATAATTCCGTCATTTCCTGGATCACAGGTTATCGGTGTTATTTCAGTATTTCCTGTAATGGCCGAAGATGGTCCTGCAATGGTAAAGGCTTCAATATTGGTACATTCCGGGAAGGCATCTTGTGTAATTTCCACAATATAGCTGCCTGCCGCTATGTTGATTGCCGCTGTTGGTCCTGTTGTAGCAGAGCTTCCATTGGCAACTACGGTATCATCGGACGGATCTGTCGGTGTTCCGTTGGTATTGTAAATGGTCCAATTGAACCCACCGGAATACGTGGCATCCAAAAGTTCAAAGGTTACTTGACCACTAGCCGTTCCATAACAAATTACATCGCTCACCACATTTACATCAATGGTAAAGGTATTGGGGTCTGCAATGGTTTCCGAAGTAGTGACGGTACAACCAGTATCAAGATGTCTGACCACAAAATTATGTGTTCCTGCACTCAAACCACCGAATACGTTGGATGCTTGCCAAGTAGCTCCATTATCAATACTGTACTCGAAACGACTTGGATCTCCCGCTGTAGAGCTTACGGTAATGGTGATTTCACCATCGGCCCCTGGATTACAGCTTATCGGATTGGTTATAGCAGCCGTTGCATTGGTGATTTCATCAAATGGCTCGATAGTAGCGGTGGTAGTTCCCACACAACCATTGTCGTCATACACATTGATGGTATAGCTTCCCCCGTTCACATCAGTTTCAATATAAACAGGGTTACTGCCGGATTGAACCACTACGGAGCCTACATCATTGATGAATTCGTAACGAACGTAAGTACCGCTTCCCCCTGTGATGGAAGAACCATCAACAGTGATAATGGCATTGTTCATGTTGTTGCCAGCAGTACAGGCAAATTGATCAACGGTCGGTGCAGGTACTATTATTTCCTCTGGTTCACTAATGGTAACCGTTTCAATATGGGTACAGTTGTTGGCTGCCGTAACTTCAATAGTATATGTTATACCAGTTACGGAACCAGCAAGACCAGTAAAGTTTGCTGTAAAGTTTGTATTTGATGTAGGTGCGATCGGTACGGATATTGATCCATCGGTGGCTGAAATGATTTCAAAGGAGTAGGGACCAATTCCATTATCTACTGCGGTTAGAGAAATTGTACCGTCATCGGCCCCATTACAGGTTACATCGGTATAGGTTGAGGTAAAAGATGGCAGCGGCGCATCGGGTACATCAACGGTAATGGATTGGGAACAGTAGGGAGCTGTTGTGCCAATATCGTACACCAATACTACATAACTACCGGCCGCCCCTGCTCCTGCCCAAGTAAATTGGTTGGAGGCATCCAGAGTCAAGGCTCCTCTTGGTTCATTATATGGGTCCGGACCGTCAATTTCGAACTCATAGTTTCCTGATCCGGAAAGTACTTCTATTTGTAATTCTCCGTAGGCCAGATTACCTGGTTCACAATCCAATGCAACAGTTTGTATTACATTGAATTCCAATGGAGGGTATATATCAAATGTTTCGGAATCCGAGCAACCATTTAGATCTCTAACCGATACGGATTGATTTGTGCCGGAACTTAGGCCTGAAATGGTATATTGGTCGCTGCCATCAAAAGTGAACGCCTGGTATGCCGAACCGTTCACGCTTATTTGGAACGGAGCCATTGCCACTGCGGCATTGTCCAAGGTTATGGTCACTTGGAACTGTCCTTCGTCCACACATTCGTCTACTACTACTAGCGATATTTCCGGGCTTGGATCTTCAAGTACGGTTATTGTCTCGCTTTGGATACATCCGTAGGCATCCATTACATATACCATATAATCCCCGGCCTCTACATTGGCAGAGGAGCTGCTGGTCCATCCAGCACTTGTAGCAGTTGGTGCCGGGTCGGTATCCAACAAATATTGGTATGTATACGGAGCGGTACCATATCTTCCTGTGGCGGCAATAACTCCGGCATTTGGGTTACAGTTGTCGTTTTGTGGACTTGTCACATCTAAATCCAGCGCATTGGCAGATTCACGAATCGTAAATTCTCCACCGTCTACGGAACAGCCATTATTTGGTCCTCCAACTTCTGATAACAACAGATAGTATTCCCCTGGAGGAAGTACACCAAAATTGTTAATGGTCACCGTTGTTGGAGTGTTAACGGGTGCTGTTCCGCTATAGCCCGTTGATACATTGGATTGCCTATTAAAAATTTCATAGTTTACCGAGGTTGCCAAAGCATCAAACCCGGTGAAAGTAAAGGAGATGTTTCCATCTGAGGAACCGGTACAACTCACATTGTTTATGGCATCCAGATTAGATGTCATTAAAGAAGGTGTATTGATCGGAGCTGCAGCTTCTTCAAAATAATAACAGTTGGTAGTGAGGTCAAAAACCACAAAGGTATAGGTGATGCCTGGAGTAAGGCCCGTAAAAGTTGCTGTGTCCCCACCTGGTGTATCAGGAGGAATATAATCGTTCGCTTGATCATCCACGTAAGGAGCGGTATAATTTTCCAAGATGGCAAACTCATAATTTCCACTTCCAACAGCAGATCCTACGGTAACTATTGCAGTACCTCCAGATACGCAATCTGCGGTAGTTGTACTCACGTCAATATCAAGATCATTGGGTGGGGATGCAATAATTTCTGTTGTATACGAAGCACATCCGTTGGCATCAACAACATCTATTTGATAGATTCCAAATTCCAATACGGTAAAGGTATGGTCTCTGGATCCAGGTGTAGTTGTATAGGTTTGAGGAGCAATACCGTTGTTGGCGGTAAGTATATAGGTATATTCAGCCGTTCCACCTGAAACCCCTGATACCGTTATCGAACCTGGGTTTGTTACACCAGAACTGGAATCACAAGTAATAGGTACATCCGTTGTAGTATAGGTAATAGGGTCTGGCTCCGATATTACAACAGGAAACGGGTCGGAAACACAACCTTTTGAATCTGTCACCGTAACTTCGTAGTCACCGGCAGGCAATCCTGTTGTTTGGCTGCCGTAATTGGTGGGGCCATTGGTTTCGACCACATTGATAGTGTATGGAGGAACGCCCACGGAAGTATCGATTACGATATCCAATGCCCCTGTATTTTCCCCATTACACAAAATATCCGTTGGTGTAATGCTGCTGATCACGGGTTGAGTTGCCGGGGTAATAATAATACTGTTTGTGGTAACTGTACAACCGGCGCTATCGGTAACACGGAACATGTAAGTTCCATCTATATTAGTATTGAATTCGTTTCCTGTAAATCCAGTTGAATTGTATGTTGCTCCGGCATCGTTGGACCATTCGTAGGTATAGATCCCCGAACCGCCCACTGCATTAATAAGAATGCTGGCATCGTCCAAACAAGTCAAATCATTGTTTAGAAAAGCTGATGCGGTCAAAGCTGGATTGATCGTTGCTGTATCAGTGGCGGAACAACCATAGTCATCACGGACCTCAATGGTATAGGTTCCGGCACCCAAGTTTATGAAGGTATACGTTATATCTGTGGTCGGAGTTGGGGTCATCCAAGCACCATTGTTTATTCTAAATTGATAGTTTCCGTTACCACTTGTTACATCTACCTGAATGCTTCCATCATTGTTTCCACTATAACATAACGTTGGTGTCAAATCAAACGCAATCATTTCAGCTGGATCAACTGTGATGGTTACGGTATCCTCGCACATATTGGTATCTCTTGCCCTTACCACATAGTCTCCGGCCGCTAAACCAGAGAACGTACCATTGGGTTGGTAGGCCGCTAATACGGTGCCACTGGTGTTTTCCAATTGATACTCATAGGTAGGTGTTCCGTCCGTTGCAGTAGCGGAAATGGTAGCCCCTCCATTTGTACATGTTAGTTCGTTGACAACGGTTGCGGTAACATCCAAAACATCAGGCTGAGCCAATGTCTGGTTAAGAACTACGGAACATGCAGAATCCCTTAAGTCTATAATTTCGATGGTATGTGGTCCTGCATCAAGGCCGGTTATGATAATTGGACTTGAAAGCTGGGTACCAGAAATTGCACCTCCGTCCACCTGATAGGTAAACCCAGTTGTTGGATCAAAATTTTCAACTTCAAACGTGATTGTACCGTCGGCTGCACCATTACAGGTAAGATCTGTAAATGCTGTTATGGCGCCGTTAAAAGCATTGCCATTCTCAACGGTAACATCCAATGTGAGGGATCCACCACATACTTCTGGAATTTGGTAGGCCTCAATATCATCGATTGCGATGTCGTTTCCGTCTGTTACGGAAGAGTTGGTACGGATTACAATATCCAGATTGGAGTTTGCTCCAGGGTTTAGGGTTACATTATAATCGTGCCAGTCGGAAGCTCCATTGTTTTTAGGAATGTTTCCCGTTGTAGTACTTTGGATAACGGTGCCGGAACCATCTACCAATTGTATTTCAATGGATGGATCACCACCGCTTGTTCCTGTTCTCAAAAGGTTAAAGGCCCAAAGCGATACGGTGATATCACGGTTTGGAATGACCTCGACATCGGTTTTTTGATAAACAATACCGCCAACTCCGGCCACTCCGCCAACATTGATGGCCAAGAACCTTCCATTAGCTATAGCGGTATGGTCGTTTGGACTTTGCCAACTTCCGTATGGATTGGCAATAACTTGTGTTACAGAGTATTCACCATCTTGTATATGGGTGTCTGTACCAAAACCACAGAGGCTTGCACTGCCGTTTTGTGGCTCGTAACAATAGACCGGGTCGATTTCAGAAATACTTGTATTTGGCCCTGTTCCAAAATTTTCTGAAAGTAGTATACTTGGTGTAGGAGCCGAATTACTGGTATAGTTTACGGTAATGGTATGGTTCCCAACAGGTACATCGCTAAATACATTGGAGTCGTTAGGTGTATTTGGAGTACCGTTAATTTCATAGGTGTAGTCAAAATCAGCGCTATTTGGGGTCACAGTTATTGTTCCTTCACCATCACATTCGTAATCTACTGTTGCCGTAGCATTCGGGGGAGTTGGTTCGGGTTCTATGGTAACCGTCATAGGGAAGGTACAAAGGTTTGCATCCCTAATGTAAAGGGTGTGGGTTCCCGGCATCAAATAGCCAATGGAACTTGCTCCATAAGTTGATCCTCCATCAAAACTATATTCATAGGGAGCTGTACCACCGATGGCGTTGGTAATTCGCACTTCTGCACCCATTCCTGGATTACATTCGGCCAAAGCTGTGACTGCTGCAGAGGCAGAAAGCGTCAACGGTTCGGTAATGGTATGGATTTCGGATACCTCACAATTGTTGGCGTCCCTAACACGAATGTTGTAACTGCCAGCAGGTTGGTTATAAAAAGTGTTCGATGTTTGGTAGGTTGCTCCATTATTTATACTGTAAGTATATGGCGCTTCACCACCTGTTGCGGAAATTGTTATTTCTGCTTGAGATTCACCACTACATAGAATGTCCGTATTGGAAACGGTAATGGCCAATGGGTCATCTTGAAGAATGGCAATATCGTAGGTAGCCTCGCAATATCCGGATGCTCCACCATTATCCCTTACATAGACATCATAGTCGCCCGTACTGGTTACGGTTACTGGGTTGGTAGTTGAAAAGTCGCTTACACCAGGGGTTACTCCGTTGGCAACCACGGCATACACATAGTTTCCGTCTCCACCGGCAGCAGAAATGGTTACATCGGTATCGGTTTCACAAGCGGTAATATTTGGTGCTGAAGCAACCACACTAAGTTCAGGGTCAATGGTAATGGATTCTGTATCGATACAATCGTTTCCATCCCTAACCGTAATGGTATAGGTTCCTGGGCCCAATCCTGTAAACACATTGTTGGTAACATATGGACCTCCGTTTAAGCTGTATTCATAATTTCCATCACCACCGGAAATTATATTTGCGGTAAGTGTTAATCCCGTGGCATCATCATAACAAATGTCGTTTGGAACAATGGCCAATTCGGGAGCTATGGCTTCATTGATCACAAAATCATCGGTGAATATACATCCGTTTGCATCGGTTACCGTATAGGTATAGGTTCCTCCTTGGTCAAGTCCGGCAAAGAAGCCACTTGATTGCGGACCAAAAGTTTCAGGTCCAGCAGTGATTTCGTAGGTAAAACTGCCCCATCCACCATTGGCGGTAATATTTACGGAACCATCTGCCAAACAGGTTGGTTGGCTTACTGTAAATGGTGCTGTTACTGCTGAAGGCGGCGCGTTGATTGTTACACTTGCTGTATCGGTACAGTTGGTAAGGTTATCCGTAACTGTGATGGTGTAAGTTCCGGCAGCCAAGTTGGTCAATTGAATGGAACCATTGGTCTGCGCTGTACCAGAGAAGTTATAGGGACCTGTTACGGTATAATCAAAATCTGTATTGAAATTGTTGACCGTATACTGGATTTCACCATCTTCTTCACCCAAACAGCTGATATTGCTGACTAATTGTCCGGTCACGGAAATTTCAGTTACCGGGTCAATGGTGAAACTTTCATCGTAACTACATCCATCGTTGTCGGTTACCCTGAACATATAGGTTCCTGGGGCCAAACCTGCAAATGTACTGTTGTTACCGTTGTTGACCGCACTGCCAGCGGGCGAAATTATTTCATAGACCAAGTTTGGACTGCCCCCCGTAACTGTTAGGGACACATCCGAAACAAAGCTCGGACACAACGGATCGGTTGCAGCAAAATCGATATCCGTTGGTGGATCCAAAGGAGCAATCGTCAATGAATCGTCAAATGTACAACCGTTGGCATCCCTTACTGTCAAAGTATAGGTGCCATCCGTTAAGTTGGTAAAGGATTCTTCCAGCAAGGTGCCGGAATCGGCAACAAAGTTTACACCATCAACACTGTATTCATATGGTGCACTGCCTCCTTGAACGTTGAATATTCTAACTTCTCCAGGCTGTGAACAGGTATAATTTTGTACAATTTCAACCTCAGCATCCAAAGCGTTGGTTGGTGCGGATATGGAGTGGTACTCGTAATAATCACAGGATGCACTACCCTTTCTTTGGTTGATGACCACTACGTAGTCACCACTGCCAAGACCTGGGAAATTACCCGATGTATTGGTGGCCAAGGCATTGGCAAAGTCATAATTGTCCTCATCAAAACCGGTTGCATCAAATAGGTAGTATGTTAGTTGATATCCATTATCATCTACCAAATTGAAAGTAATGGTACCTGTGGATTCCCCATAGCACAGCACGTCCATTACGGATGTTGCATTGTATTCGGCGGCAGGTCTGAACTCGATTTCAACTGGATTGGAAAAAGCATGGCAATTGTACCTGTCTATTACCACATAGGTATATGTACCTGCACCTGCGGCACCGACAACGTCAAAAATTTGTTCGGTCTGGAATTCGGAAGGAGGAATATCCGCAACGGATGGATATGATATCTGCATTATCCCATTTCTGTCCACAAAAGACCAAATAGCATAAAGATGGGGTGTTTTACCTCCCGAAGAGGACATTTGAATGTTCCCTTCCTTACAGGTAATGTGCTGTGAAACCCTTGCTTCAAGGTCTAAATCCAATAAATCTTGGATGATGATCTGTTCGGTGTAAGAACATCCATCATCCGTGGTAACGGTAACATCGTAAGTTCCGTCGTTCAGGTTTTCAAAGGTGTGGTTGTTGTCGTTGGTCGGGCCAAAGCTGTCCACAGAGGTTCCTCCTGAGGATATTTCGTAATAATATTGTGCTTCAACATTTAAAACCGAAATGGCAATTTCTCCAAGCCCCGTACAATTGTAAACATCTTGTGAGACAATGTCTACTTGGAAGTCACGGTCCAAAATACCGATGTTGTCCAAAACGAAGACACAACCGTCGGTCACGCCTTGCTGTCTCATTTCTACCATATAGGCTCCATTATTGGTGATCTCGAAAGTTTTATCGGGACCATAGGGAACCAGAACGTTTCCAGTGGTTTGGTCTACCAATTGAAACTCGTAGGTGTCCGGCATATTGATTACCTCTATACTACCTGGATTTGTACAGATGATATCTTCGGAGATATATTGTGGATTGAGCGGGTTCTTGTAGATATTGAAGTAGAATCTGCTAAAACATCCATTTTGATAGTTGATCACCAGTCGATACTGCCCTGTATTTTGGGCCAAAAAGTCGTTTCCTGTGTCAACGGTGTTCCAAGTACAACCAGTGTTGGTGTTCGCACAACCATCAACCGATGCACTACAGCTGGCCTCGTCCAATTGTTCCCAAACAATGCTGGTGGCATCTGGGATGTTTATTTGGAGGAGTTCGCTATCGTTTAATCCACAAAGGAATATTTCAGGAAGTTCGCTACCATCATTGGGGCAAATATCAATGGAACCATCGATAGTGTTGGAGGTGTCGTTGATCAATGCCGTGATAGGGTTGGATTGAACGGAACCGAACAATTCCACATTGATGATTTCCTGAAAGTCCTTACAAGGGTCGGCAACCTGTTTGTCAACGATATAAGTTCCAATGGCATTCACCAACATGGTACTTGGGTCACTGTCGGAATCGCTGTCCGTAATAACGGTATCGATGCCAACGTCTATTTGACCGTTTCCATTTTCGTCGCGGTACCAGATATAATTGTCAAAATTATCTCCTGCATCCAAGAGCACGTTGTCCCCACAGAGTTGTACGGTGCGCGTAAAATCGCAAGCTTCGAGGTCGTCCAATAAAAAGTTGGTAGCTCCGGGATATGGAAAGCCACAGCCATCAAAGTCGTATACACTGGGGTCGTCCGTTATTGGTGCTTGATTGATTGCTCCCGAGTAGGTGGAATAGGCAAGGTTTTCGATGATATCGGTACAGGCATCTATAAAATCAAAGCAATTTTCGGCCACTTGTACCCGCATGCGGATTATTGCTGCTGGATCATATTCTTCAACATAGCGATCGGGTATGGAGAATATTATGGTCCGGGTAGCTGGGTCGTAGGTGTAGGTTACATCGGTGGGCATGCTTATGCTGGACTCATCAAGGGTAACATTGATTGGCAATACGTCCCTAATGGTATATCCCACGGCATCGTCGTTGCCTACATTTTCAAAAGTAAGCACGTAATCCAAATATTGGCCCAGGTGCACTCCTTGTCCCGTAATGTCGTTTCCTGCAATATCCTCTACCGTTTTACCCAGATTTATTTTTGGTTCAATAATTTCCACATCCAATGAGGTGAAAAAGATGTCGTATTTATCTCCTGTGGACGAAGCCCTTAGTGTAGCTCCTGTTTCATCGTTGGGGATTACGGAATTGCTCGGGTTTGGAATGGTGAAAAGGTCTACATCCCACCCCAAAGTGTTGATACTATTGGGGTTTCTAGAGGTAACTATTGTACCTTCATTGGTAATATTACTGTTAAAAAAGTTTGTTGAAGGATTTGCACTGTTCGATAAAGTAGTAAAGCCACCATTGCTATCCGCTTTAATGGATAGTTGATCGCCTGTAATCCTATTATCCCCCTCTAAGGTAGCTACCCCTAATTTTGCCCTTACCGGGAATGGAGCCGGCAATGTGGTAAATCCATCTATGGGAATATCAACGGTTTCTCCGGCCTTGATACCTGCATAACCATCAAAAGTGGTAATATATTTACCTGGGTAAGTAGGGTTTTCATAAACTACCACCATGGTCCACCCCCCAGAAACACCTCCTTGTACTGCGTCCCCTGAACTTGCACGAACATTTCCGACAAAGTATTCACCATCGGGATTTCCGAGCGCAGTAACAATATCGGTTACATCTTTATAACAGGCATAAGGGGCATAGTTTCCAAAGTCGGAATCACCATCGCCATCAAATAAAATTTCATCTGCGGTAAGATCTAGATATGACCCCCCTGGTACCCGAAATTTAACTTGGTTGAAATCGCTACTTCTATTGGAGTCCAGATAAACAGCAGACCAATACAAACCGGCATATCTAATTCTGGAACAGCTGGGGTCCGGTACCGCCAATGTTGCACTACTGGAGCTAAAGGTAGAAGGGTCTCCGTCAATATCAATGTACTGCATGTTGAGATCATCGTTGTAGGATGAGCTCGACCCAGTAACATTGTATGGGTCTTCAGGGTCACCGCCACTGTTGTCCCTGTTCACAATGTTGTTCGCTATAAAAGTAAGGTCTCCCTTAAGCTGGTTTTCATAGCGAACATCTAAATTGTTCTTTATTTGTGAAAATCCTGTATAAGCAAACAGCAACATACAGGTTATTGTGCCCCACCTGAGTAGTGATTTTTTCATAAGCTGGTGGTTAGGTTATATGGTAGAGTTTGAGTTTGGTTTTATTCGCATGATCCACATATCGTCGTCATACGAAGCGTTAAGTTTGGAGTAGTAAGATGTTAGGGCGTTGTTCCAGGTCTCGTGCCTTTTTAAATACACGTACCTGTTCTTATCAGCTGGGCTGACAAAGTAGCTCGCGTGCAATCCTTTAGCATTCAATTCTTTAACAAATTGCTTTGCACTTGATGAGTTATCAAAAACATTGGCGATTATATAATAACCTTCTGGTAGTCCATCCCCGGACTGCGTTCTAATGACCACGTGGTTTTTCCCGTTGGCAATACCGGCCACATTTTTGGACAATTGTCCAGATCCGTACTTGGAGCTGCTATTATCCATTTGACCGGAGTATCCGGCAATTTGTGGATCGTTACCATTTACGTTCATCACCCAGGCATCTCCTTGGTAAGTACCGTTCATTTTATTATGATAGGCTTCCAAGGCATCGGTTTTGCTTCCGAAGTCACCAATGTAAACGTAGTTAAGTCCGTTCTTTGGGTTCTGGAAATAGTCGGCATCTATACCTTGGGCCCTAAGTTTTTCAATGAACGCATTAAGGTTATCGGTGTCCCTGAATACGTTGGCGATGAGGTAATGTCCACTTTCTACATTTGGAACGGCGTGGGACTTGAACCCGGTTGTTTTTTTGCTCTTTGTGGGTCTGTAGGTATTGTCCTTTTCAGAAGCGGTATTCGAGGCATATGTGGCTTTGGTATTGTCCTTGGCCTCATTGATTTTTATAACCTTTTTTGTGGATGTGTTATTGGTTAGCCCGTGATTGGCAACAGGTTGTTTTCTTCGGGTCACGATATCCGCGCTGTCCATATTGGCAAAATATACCGCTTTGGCTTTTTCTTCCAATGCGGGGTTCTGGCCACGGGTTTCTCGCTGAACCATTTTCATAACAGTTTCAAAACGTCTTTCCAAATCCTTTTTACGAGTGGACTCAATGGAATCCTGGCGCATCAGCAACTCATCCAAAATAGCGTCGTTTTCGGCAAGTTTGTCCTGTAAACGGGCTATTTCAAGGTCTTTATCAGTGATGTTCAAACTGTCTTGTGGAACATTCTCATCATTGGAAACTAATTCTTCACCTTCTTTTTCCAACATCACACGATCTTCGGTTAGGTTAGGTGTGAACGAATAGGCCAAAGAGATTTCGTGGGTAACGCCAAAGTTTTCAAACTCGTTGGAAAGACCTTTTTCTACAGTATATCCCAGTGAGATATTTTTGGTAAGGTTAAAACCAAGTCCAGCGGAAGCACCATAAAAATCATCGTAACCTGCTTGTACCCATCCCAATTTGGGAAGGTCAAGAATAAGGTTACCTCCAAGGGTGAATGTTTCTTCCCCTACCTTGCGAACACGTGCCAAAGGCATTAATCTAGCTTGTTCCATAATGCCCGAACTATTTTCAAACTGATGGGTATATTGTAGGTGTCCGGAGTAGGTTTTTTCGTTGAAATCGGTTACCGATTCACTTGTTTTTAAGTTGTAATCAAACAGGTTTTCGGCAAAACCACCAATGTCGAACTTTCCAATGGAAAAGTTGAAACCTGGTTGAAAGCTTACCAATGAACTGCTTTCCAAAGTACCCAACAATGGGTCAAAATCAACGGAATTGGCCCTATCTTGATTGAAGGCACTTTGGTAGTAACTTACGTTTGCCCCAAAGGTAAAGGTGCTTTTTGGGCTCAGACGCACACCATATGCATAGTTGGCATGCACTCCAAAATTGTTGAACAACCCTTCACGATTGGTAAATAGGCTTAAACCAACACCGCTTCTATCACTTACTCTACCGCTATAACTCAAGAAATACACCTGATTGTTATCATCGAAAGATACCGATTGGTTTCTGTGGAACAGGTTAATGTATGACTTGTCCTCCCTTACTGTGGAAAAAGTTGGGTTCAGCAAGAACCTATTGAACTTTAAAAGGTTTTGGGAGGGTACGTTATAAGGTACATATGCGCCTTCTTCTTGTCCTCTCATTCCCGAGAAGACAAGTAGAAATAGGGCAAGTAATAGTAGAGGTTTTTTGGTCTGCATTGCTGCTTATTTAATAACAGTGATGGTTCCTTGCTTAAGGCTTTTGCCACCACGTGTGACCTTGTAATAGAAGATCATGTTCTGTTTGTTGAAAGAAGTGGTGGATTGTGGCCAATTATTTTCATAGCCTGCTTGGCTAAATACTTGTTCTCCCCGCTCATTGAATATGGTGACGAGAACATTTGGGTCACGGGAATAGGTGTTGGGCAATACCCATAGATCGTTGATACCGTCTCCATTGGCGGTTATAACGTTCGGTATGGCGAACATATCCCTGTAGGTAATTGTAATGACCTTGCTTACGGTACAGGTTCCAAAAGTTGCGATCAGTAGGTACTCACCTTCTTCGCTAAAGTCGTAATAACTGTTGGAAGAAATGAGGTTGTTACCGGCATCGTACCATTCGTATGAATCTGCTCCGCTTGCGGTCAATGTTTCTGTTTCACCCTCAATAATGATGAGGTCTTTTGATTTGTCCAACACCAATAATGATTCATCAAATGCGGTAATGGTTACTTGATTTGATACTAATGGACAATCATTTGAAGTGATAACAAGTTGATAAACACCTGGTCCGCTAACGGTTAAGTTTTGTGATGAGGTATTGACTACGGTTCCGTCTTTTTTCCATTCAAACGATTCGTTGGTCAAATCCGTTGTACTCTCCAAAACGATGGGTTCCCCACCTTCACAGAATACAGTACCGTTTGCGGTAATTTGAAGTGTTTCGTTGGAAGCCAATTTTACCTGCAGTGTATTGGAAGTGGCCTGGAAAGCATCAAGAGTCCCAATCAAGGTATACGCCCCATTTTCTTCTTGGTTTGAAACGGTAATAGTTTTGGCGGTCTCCGCAGCAATATTACTACCGTTGAGTTTCCATTGATAGCCAAAAGAGTTTTGAAGATCTGTGGTTACATCCGTTTTGGAACCGTTGCTGCCAACAGCATTAATAGTGGTAAGGCTCAAGGTGGCATCAACACTTTCGCAAGAACCGTAAGTTCCTATATAGTCCACTACAAACTCAAACGCCTGTGGCGATACTACTTTTGTTGTGGCCGAGGCTATCGGCGCTGGGGCACATGATCCCCCACTGTCGGTTACCGTTACGTAATATTCTCCAATGGTATCAACATTTAAAGTATTGCTGGTTGCATCGGTGATGGCAACGCCGTTTTTATACCATTGATATGTTGCATTGGATGCGGATGTGGTAACTGACAATGTTTTGGTCTGTGCAGGAAGGAGTACAATATTCTCTTCATTGACCAAAGTAATTTCGAATGAGCTTGAGTTGGATACGGTAACCGGAGCCGACAACTCGGTACAAACACCAGAACCGGATATTTCAACTTTATAGGAGCCTTCAAAACCACTTGTTCCCGCATCTACGGTAAAACTGCTGCCGTCAACTGTGGGACCACTGACAACCGCTCCGTCTTTATACCATTTATAGGTCAATCCCTCTCCGCTGATGTTTGCTTGTAACAAATGGGTTTCCCCAGGGCAAAGGGATATACTGCTTGCACCATTAATGGCCAGTCCAGCACTGTTGCCGGTTGATATTTCAATATAATTGGACATCGTGTTTGCGGAACCTGAGCAATCCCCATAGTCCAATTCCACATAGTACATGCCGGGGTCAGAAACGGTGATGCTTTCTGTTTTTTCGGCAAGTGGGGTACCACTGCGGTACCAATTGTAGATATATGTTCCTGCATTGGGGATATTATGGGGCTTAAGAGTTACAGAGCCTCCTCCGCAAATTTGTATTTTACCTCCGGAAGGAATATTTCCGCTTCCATTTTCACTGATGAGCAAAGGAGCTTTATAATCGATATAATACATGGTGAAGGCATCCGAAGCGGGACTTGTTTTGGCAGGAGAAGTACTTCGGACCCTCATTTTATACTTATCTCCCCTTATATCCGAAGGAAGAGCAAACTGAAAGACAAAGTCGAAAACCTGGTTCTTGTCACTGACACTGGCAAGTTCAGTGGGGTTGGAAAAGTAGCCATTGGCATCCGAAAGCTCCAGTATAAACGTATTGTTGCTGGCCACCAAGGGCGGGTCCCAGTTAAAGCTGACGTAGTATTGATTAAATTCACTGGAAGCACAGATGGCATCCCATGCAACATTCCCCCCAAGGTTGGGGTTCACAGCAGGCTCTGGCTTGTACAACACTTGGGCTTGTATCCCAAAGGTGCCAAGCAGCATAAAGGCAAAGGCCAAGACCAGAATGCTATACGTTGAATTACTTTTTTTCATCACCGTTAGTTTTTAAGAGGGTTATGGGCTTAATAGCCCTGTTAGTTTGTGCCCCTTAATTGTAATTCATTCAAAAAGACGGTGTTCAGGCGCCTTTTTATCATATAGTATTCCAATAACAAATATGTCCCTAATTTCGTCGAAAGGAAAGATATTGTTGTAGGTGATACCAAAACTGTTGTGAAATCGCCTACTTTGTATACACAAGAGCATGAAAAATAGCTATCAACTAGGGATTTTACTACATTTGCGCATCAAATTATGGGTATGTCAGAAGAAGCTAGATCGCTCAATTTTATAGAACATATTGTTGAGGACGACTTAAAAAATGATTACAAAAAAGAGGAGTTGAGATTCCGTTTTCCTCCAGAACCGAATGGTTATTTACACATTGGGCACGCAAGCTCCATCTGTTTGAATTTTGGCTTGGGCCTGCGGTACAATGCCCCTGTAAACCTTCGGTTTGATGACACAAATCCTGCCAAAGAGGAGAAGGAGTATGTGGAGGCTATCAAGAAGGATGTCAGTTGGTTGGGGTTTGAATGGGACACAGAATGCTATGCATCCGATTATTTTCAACAGCTGTACGATTGGGCCGTTATCCTGATAAAGAATGGCAAGGCGTACGTAGATAGCCAATCTTCCGAAGATATAGCCAGCCAAAAGGGAACTCCCACCGAACCTGGCAAAGAAAGTCCATATCGAAATCGTTCTGTTGAGGAGAATTTAGAGCTTTTTGAAGGAATGAAGAACGGTGAGTTCAGCGATGGTGCACATGTACTTCGGGCCAAAATAAACATGGCGTCTTCAAACATGTTGATGAGGGACCCGGTTATGTATCGAATACTGCACAAGGCGCACCACCGCACAAATACCGATTGGTGTATTTATCCGATGTATGATTGGACGCACGGTGAAAGCGATTACATTGAACAAGTCTCGCATTCCCTTTGTACACTGGAATTTTTACCACACAGAGAGCTTTATGACTGGTTTTTGGACCAAGTGGTATCTTCTGATAAATTACGCCCTAAACAACGTGAGTTTGCCAGAAGAAACCTGAGCCACACTGTGGTGAGCAAGCGTAAATTGCTTCAATTGGTGGAGAAAGGTGTTGTTGCGGGTTGGGACGATCCCCGCATGCCCACGATTTCGGGACTGAGGCGAAGGGGTTTTACTCCGGAATCCATCCGGAATTTTGCCGATACCATTGGAATTGCCAAGCGTGATAATGTTGTTGATGTTTCTTTGTTGGATTTTCATGTCAGGGAGCACTTGAATAAGATAGCGCCCCGGGTTATGGCTGTTTTAAACCCTTTAAAGGTTGTCATCACCAATTATGAAGTGGACAAGGAAGAATGGTTGGATGCCGAGAACAATCCAGAGGACGAATCAGCAGGAAGTAGAAAAGTACCTTTTTCCCGAGAGATCTATATCGAACAAGAAGATTTTAGGGAGGAGGCCAACCGAAAATTCTTCAGGCTAAAACTTGGAGGGGAAGTCCGTTTAAAAAATGGATACATCATTAAAGCGGAAAGTTGCACCAAGGATGATAACGGGAACATTGTGGAAGTACAATGTACCTATGACCCCAAAAGTAAGAGTGGTTCCGGTACAGAGGAGAGTCTACGAAAGGTAAAAGGAACCCTTCATTGGGTTTCCATACCACATGCCATAACGGCTGAAGTTAGATTGTACGACCGTTTGTTCACAGATGCAACACCGGATAGCCATAAGGAAAAGGATTTTATGGATTTTGTAAACCCCGATTCATTGGAAAAAGTAACGGGTTATTTGGAACCAAGTTTGCGGGAAGCCAAAATCGGTGATCAGCTTCAATTTCAGCGCATGGGTTATTTTAATGTCGACAAAGATTCAACACCGGAACATTTGGTGTTCAACCGAACAGTTACGTTAAGGGATACCTGGGCCAAATTGGAGCAAAAGGAGTAGCATAATATTTTCTTATGGAACCTAAACCCGCCATTGAAGTTTGTTATGGAAAACGACTTCGTTGGACGGGTTTTATCTGCAAATATTTTAAGGCCTTACAATTTCCCTGTTGAAAGCCTAAAAAGCAGCTTACAGGTCTTTATTTGCCCTATTTCATCAAAAAATAGCTAAAGCGTCAATCATTCGTTCGATTGAATCGATCGTTGTGTGTATTGTGATATAATTTTGAGTAAATCGATTCGGGCAACACACTTGCCCCGATTTAAAAATCAAGTTTAATTTAAAGAATCAATAGTATGTCAAATAACACAGGAAATGTTTTAACCGCACTATTAACAGGAGCACTTGTTGGAGCAGGTGTCGGAATCCTTTACGCACCAGACAAGGGAAAAAGAACCAGAAAGAAAATCAAGAAAAGCGCTGTAAAGGCAAAGGACGATATCTCGCAAAGCCTTACCCACGCCAAGCAAGAATTTAGCAAAACCGCTGATGCCAAGAAAGTAGAGTTCGAAGAAAAGTTGGAGGACACTCTTTCCAGCATGAGCTATAAAGCAGATGACATTTTGGTGGCCCTTGAAAAAAAATTGGAAGACCTAAGAAAGAAGAACGCCCAACTACAGAAGTAATATATGGCCTTCGAAGAAATTAAAGAACAGATAGACCATGTAGAAGAAGGAGTGAGGTCCTATGTAAAAAACAGTTTGGATTTTTACAGGCTCCAAAGCTTTAAGTCCATGATGAGAGGAGTTACCATGGCGACCAAAGTGCTTATAATTGGTTGTGTGGCCTCTTTGGCCCTACTGTTTCTTTCATTGAGTGCTGCATTTTGGCTGGGAACACTGCTGGAAAGCACTTCGCAAGGTTTCTTAATGGTCGGAGGTTTTTATGTACTGATCGGTTTGCTTCTGTTCTTGTTAAGGAAGAAGTTTGAAAGCCCACTGCTAAAAAAGTTTTCTAAATTTTATTTTGAAGAATTATGATCAAGGCACAATACACATCCTTCGAAGACATTGATAGGGACCTTAAAATCTTAAAATTACAAAGACAGATAGATGAGGAACAGGTGAAGTTGGCCGTACATAAAACCAAAGAGGAATTGTATCCGACCAATATACTGACCGGCATGGCGCCATTACTACAAAAATTGGCACTTACCATTGTAGCAAAAAAGCTGATGAACAAATTCAGTTGATTATAAATCTATCATAAAACAGAAAGGCCGCTTAGTAGAGCGGCCTTTTTTATGGTTTATAGGGATTTTTATGATTCTCCAGCATCTTTTTGGCTCTGTTTGCGTTTCATGGCTTCACCAATTTGATTGCTTGCCGTAAAGGAAGCTACCATATTGTTCAGCATGTCACTGCCCGCCTGTGGTGAGTTGGGCAATAGGATCAGGTTGGTGTCGGTTTCCTCCCCGATTGCCTGTAGGGTATCATAATGTTGGGTTACCACTATAAGCGCTGATGCTTCCTGTGAATTGATCCCCACCTTGTTAAGCACTTCCACGGATTCTTCAAGACCCCTGGCGATTTCCCTACGTTGGTCAGCGATACCTTGTCCCTGAAGTCTTTTGCTTTCCGCTTCGGCCTTCGCTTTTTCCACAATTAGGATACGCTGTGCATCACCTTCAAATTGGGCGGCTATTTTTTCACGTTCCGATGCATTGATACGGTTCATGGCAGATTTTACCTGTGCATCCGGGTCGATATCCGTCACCAAGGTTTTTATGATATCAAAACCATAGTCCAACATGGCATCTTGCAATTCTGATTTTACCGCGATGGCGATATCATCCTTTTTCACGAAAACATCATCCAATTTCATTTTAGGGACTTCGGCACGGACTACATCAAACACGTAGGATGTAATCTGGTCGTGTGGATATTCCAATTGGTAAAAGGCTTCGTAAACTTTATCCCGAATCACTACATATTGAACGGAAACCTTTAGTTTCACAAATACGTCGTCCAAGGTTTTTGTTTCAACGATAACGTCCAATTGTTGAATCTTAAGGCTCAATCGGCCCGCGATACGGTCTACGATGGGAATTTTCATCTGAAGCCCTGAGCTGCGGATACTGTGGAACTTACCGAAGCGTTCCACGGCAACAGCCGTTTGTTGTTTTACAATAAAGAAAAATTTGAACAGGATAATAAGCGCTACAAACGCAATAGGTATTATTAAATAGTTGCCCATAGTGTTTAGAATTTATGTTAGAAATGGAAATTACGAAACTTGACTAAAGTATTAGTAGCCAATTGTTAAATAATGTTACATTTCTTTTGAATTCTAAAGTCGGTCTATGGCAGCTTTTATACGGCCAATACTTTCTGCTTTACCGATCAAGGCCATTATGTCGAAAAGATGGGGCCCTTTCATGTCACCAACAATGACCAAACGGAGAGGGGGCATCACTTTTCCGAAGGAAAGTTCTTTTTCTGCAATCCATGCCTTAACGGTTTCTTCAATTTTGGATGATTCAAACTCTTCGATGTCTTGCAAAACCTCCGCAACTTGCTGCATGATCTCTGGAGTATCTTCTTTCCACTGTTTTTTTACAGCTTTTTCATTATAGGAGGTTGGGGACTGGAAGAAATAATCGGACAGCGCCCAAAAGTCCTTTACAAAATTGGCGCGCTCTTTAATGGAGGAAACTACTTGCACGATATAACCTGACTCAGCGGAAATCCCTTTTTTCTGTAGTTCTACAGCATATATTTCGGCAAGTTCTTCATCTGTCTTAATCTGTAACCATTGCTGATTATACCAATTGTTCTTTTCTGGATCGAAACGCGCACCTGACTTGTTTACCCGTTCCAAAGTAAAGGAGCCTATCAATTCCTCTAAAGTAAATATTTCTTGCTCTGTTCCTGGATTCCATCCCAATAAGGCCAAAAAATTGACCACGGCTTCCGGGAAGAAACCGGCTTCACGATATCCTTCGGATTGGTTCCACGTGAGCGGAAATACGGGAAAACCCCCTTTTTCACCATCACGCTTGCTCAATTTTCCTTTGCCCACAGGTTTCATGATCAAGGGCAGATGGGCAAATTGCGGAGCATCCCAACCAAAAGCATCATACAATAGGGTATGCAACGCTAAGGACGGTAACCATTCTTCTCCCCGTATAACATGGGTAATTTGCATTAAGTGGTCATCAACAATGTTTGCCAAATGATAGGTGGGCATGCCATCACTTTTGAAGAGCACCTTGTCATCAAGTATATTTGAATCTATTTTTATGTCTCCGCGGATACTATCTTGAAGGAGTAATTCCTCGTTTTCTGGAGACTTAAACCTGATTACGTAATCCTCACCAGCAGCAATCTTGGCCTTGACCTCTTCATTGGTCAGTGAAAGAGAGTTGGTCAGTTTTAAACGATTGTGCCAATTATAGATAAATGTTTTCCCTTTGGCCTCATGGTCTTTCCTGTGTTGGTCCAAAGCATCAGCGGTGTCAAAAGCATAATAGGCTTTACCCTTTTGCACAAGCTCCAAGGCGTATGACTTGTACAATTGTTTACGCTCGCTCTGTCTATACGGCCCAAAGTCCCCTTCTTTTCCAGGTCCTTCATCAAAAGGAATGCCGCACCAGTTCAATGCCTCTATGATATAATCTTCCGCCCCTTCAACAAATCGGTTTTGGTCGGTATCCTCAATTCGGAGTACAAAGTCACCACCATTTTTTTTAGCGAACAAATAATTGAACAAAGCGGTGCGAAGACCACCGATATGTAGGGGCCCTGTTGGGCTTGGCGCAAATCGAACTCGTACTTTTTGACTCATAATAGGGCTGTGTTAGGACGCAAAGATACATTGATGCCGATGAATTGAAAAGGGTTGTAGCTGCGTGTTTCTATATTTCCTAAGGTTTGGTAAATGGAGGTTTAACAAATTTTTTCTGCTCTTTTCCAACGGATCGGGTAATTTGGTAATACAAATACATCATGTTGAGCGCATATCAGAACATATTGGCCAAGCTGGAGAGCTTTATCAAAAGGTTTTATACCAAGCAATTGATAAAGGGAATTTTCTTGTTCTTGACCTTGGGCACCATGTTTTGGATTGCCATAACTTTTTTTGAATACCTCTTGTGGCTGGGTAATTCTTGGAGATTGACGTTGTTCGTTCTTTTTATAATCGTTGAAGCCTATCTGTTATTCCGATATGTAGTTGTACCATTGATGTACCTGTTCAGGATGAGAAAGGGGATGGACAATAAAACTGCGTCCAAATTGATAGGAAAGCACTTTCCAGATGTGGATGACAAACTATTGAATTTTTTAGAGTTATCCGAAAACCCCAAAAAGTCGGATTTGCTATTGGCCAGTATCGAACAGCGAGCATCCAGTTTGGGGCCGGTGCCATTTGCAGAGGCCGTTAATTTTAAGGAAAGTTATTCCTACGCCAAATACATCGTATTTCCCGTACTTATTTTTGCTTTTATCTGGATAGCTGGAGACATTGTTTCTTTTTTTAATTCCCATCAAAGGGTAATGCACTACGATATGGCCTACGAAAGACCAGCGCCATTTACTTTTCAGGTTATGAACTCTAAATTGGAAGTAATGGACAACGAGGCGTTGACCATACAAGTAAAAACTGTAGGGGATGTACGTCCGGACAATGTGGAAATTGTTGTCAACCGAGAAGCATTGTTAATGCAGCATAGAGGGTCGTATTATGAATATACTTTTCAGCCACCTGTTCCTGAAACCAGTTTTTATTTGTCGGCCAATGGTTGGAATTCCAGAAGCTATAATGTGAGCAGTTTTAGGACCCCCACTTTAGTTGATTTTGCCCTTGAATTGGAATACCCGAAGTATCTTAATCTTATGTCCGAAATAGTTACAGGAACGGGTAATGCAGAAGTTCCTGAAGGCACAAAAGTTACTTGGAAGATTCAAGGAGACTATGTTGATGACATTAAAATGATTTCGGCGGACACAACGCTTTCTTTCACAAAGGAGAATAATCTTTTTTCCAACACAAAAAGAGTGTATAATGATTTGGAGTATGAGTTGACGACCTCCAACAAAAGGGTTCAGGATTTTGAGAAGTTAGCTTATCGACTGAATGTGGTCAAGGATGCCAAGGCGACGGTCCAGGTAGATCAAGTTCTGGATTCGTTACATCCGAATCAATCCTACTATACGGGTCAAGCTGCTGATGACCACGGCTTAAGTGAGATTCGATTGGTTTGTTATCCTTCCGATGATGCCAACAAGATTCAACGGTTATCTCTGGAACGCCCAAATACGAATGTGTATCAATTCTATTATACATTTCCATCTGGTTTATCCCTTGAGCCAGGTAAACGGTACAAATTGTTCTTTGAAATCGTTGATAATGATGGAATTAGGAAAGGAAAAGTGACTAAAAGTGCTGTCTTTGATGCTACACTTTATAACGATAACGAATTGAATAACAAAGAATTAGAGTTTCAAAATTCAACGCTGAACAAACTGGGCGAGTCTTTGAAATCTTTTAAAGAGCAAGAAGAAAAGTTGTCGGAGCTGAACAATCTTCAGAAAGAAGAAAAGTCGCTGAGTTTTGAGGATAAAAGCCAGATTAAAAATTTCTTGCAACAACAGAAAAGACAAGAAGAATTGATGCAGAAGTTCAGTCAAGATTTGAACAAAAGCATTGATAGGAATGCTGAAGACACTGAAATGAAGAAGATGCTTCAAGAACGTTTGGAACGTCAAGAGTCGGAGGCAAAGAAGAATGCCGCTTTACTCGAAGAGCTTGAAAAAATTGCGGAAAAAATCGATAAGGAGGATTTGCAAAGACGTTTGGAAGAGTTGGGTAAGAACCAAGGAAAGAACACCCGTAACCTAGAGCAGATTTTAGAGTTGACAAAACGCTATTATGTTACTGAGAAAGCTTCCCAAATATCCAAAGAGTTGGATGAGTTGGCCAAGAAACAGGAAACACTTTCCGAGTTAAAACTAGGTCAAGATTTTAGTGATAAAGAGCAACAAAAACTTAATGGGGATTTCAATGACTTAGAAAAGGAAATACGTGAATTGGAGAAGGACAACGAACAACTGCAAAAGCCTTTGGAATTAGATACGGATAAGAAGAAGACCGATGCTGTAAAAGAGGACCAAAAGGATGCGCTGGAAGAAATCAATAAGCACCAAGGAATGGAACAATCCTCCGAGTCCGATGGTAAGAAAAAGGCGGAAGAGAATGCAAGGAAAAAGCAGAAATCTGCTGCCCAGAAAATGCGTGAGATGAGTCAGTCCATGAAATCTGGTTCCATGGGGGGGGGAGAAAGTGATGCGGAGGATGCTGAAATGCTCCGTCAAATTTTGGATAATTTGGTCACATTTTCTTTTAAACAAGAGAATCTTTTTGATAATATTCAAAGCGCGGATGTTGATATCTCACAGTTTTCTAGAACAGTAAAGGACCAACAAAACTTAAGGAGATTATTTGAACATGTTGATGATAGTCTTTTCTCACTTTCTTTGCGCAGGGCCGAGTTGTCCGAATTCGTAAACGAGCAGATTACAGAAGTCTATTACAACATTGATAAATCACTGGAAAGTATTGCCGAGAATCAAATTTACCAGGGGGCTTCATATCAGCAGTATGTAATCAATGCCACCAATGCACTTGCTGATTTTCTGGCGAATATTTTGGATAATATGCAACAGAATATGAGCCCTGGTCAAGGAAGTGGAGGAGAGGGCCAAGACTTTCAGTTACCAGACATTATAAAAGGCCAGCAAGAAATTCAGGAAAAAATGAATGGCTCAGGTCAGCAAGGTAAACCGTCCGAGGGTCAAGGACAACAAAGCGGAGAGAATGAAGGCGGTCAACAAGAAGGGCAACAAGGCAATCAAGGTAAAGGCAAGAACGGACAGGAAGGTGACAAAGGCGAAAGTGGGCAAGGTTCCGGTCAAGGAAAGGAAGGCCAATCAACGGGAAATGGACTTGGAGAAATGAATCTCAATGAAGTGTATGAGATCTATAAGGAACAACAGTTCCTAAGGGAGAATTTGGAAAAGCAGTTGGAGGATATGATGCAACAGTCCGACAAGAACCTTGCTAAAAAGTTGATTCAGCAAATGGAGGATTTCGAAAACGATCTGTTGGAAAATGGCATCACAGACCGAACCCGCAGCAAGGCAAACAATATTCAACATCAATTGATGAAACTGGAGAACGCTTCCATGGAGCAAGGCGAAAAGAAGGAGCGTGAAAGCGATACCAACGTAAAACAATATGTAAATCCGGTTACTACCAAGCCAGAACTACTTCAAGATTACAGGAATAGCATTGAAATATTAAATAGACAAGCCTTACCTTTGCGGCAAAATTTTGAAAAGAAGGTAAAGGTTTATTTCAATAATGATTGAGTTTCATTTTAAAAGTGATTTAATAATTGACGACATATCCGAGTATGCCGATTGGATAAATAGGGTTGTACAATCTGAAGGATTTTCCGTTGGTCAAGTGGATTATATTTTTTGCACGGATGAATACTTGTTGGAGCTGAATCAGGAGTATTTAAAGCACGATACCTTTACGGACATTATTACTTTTGACTATACAGATGGGAGCGCCATTTCGGGTGACATTTTTATTTCAACCGATAGAGTCAAAGAGAATGCCAAGGAGTTTGAAGAAGATGTGTTAAACGAACTTCGCCGGGTGATGAGCCATGGTGTTTTGCACCTAGCGGGATATGGAGACAAGAGTAAAGAGGAGTCCAAGTTGATGCGTGAAAAAGAAGATGAAAAGATTAAAATGTTCCACGTGGAACCATAGATATGTTTGAAAAGGAGTATGATGTTATTGTAGTAGGAGGGGGACATGCCGGAGCCGAGGCAACTGCCGCGGCGGCCAACATGGGCTCCAGTACTTTGTTGGTCACAATGAACCTTCAGACTATTGGGCAAATGTCCTGCAACCCTGCCATGGGTGGAATAGCCAAAGGGCAAATTGTTCGTGAGATAGATGCCCTTGGAGGATATAGTGGAATTGTTACGGACAAGTCGGCCATACAGTTCAAGATGTTGAACAAATCCAAGGGGCCGGCAATGTGGAGCCCAAGAGCACAGAACGATCGGATGCGGTTTGCAGAGGAGTGGCGAATGGCTTTGGAGAATACCCCAAAGGCAGATTTTTATCAAGAGATGGTCAACGGTTTGTTGGTTGAAGGAGATAAGGTTGTAGGGGTAAGAACCAGTTTGGGATTAGAGATCCGTGCCAAGGCCGTAGTGCTTACCAACGGCACTTTTTTGAACGGATTGATCCATATTGGCGAGAAACAATTGGGTGGTGGCAGAGCAGGGGAAAAAGCTGCAACAGGAATAACCGAACAATTGGTTGAGCTCGGATTTGATAGCGGGAGGATGAAAACGGGGACCCCTCCAAGGGTAGATGGGAGGTCTTTGGATTATTCCAAAATGATTCCTCAACCAGGTGATGACCGACCAGAGAAATTTTCTTATTTGAACACTCCGATTCTTCAAACCCAACGTGATTGCCATATGACGCATACCAGTAAATTGGTCCACGATTTATTGCGTGAAGGGTTTGATCGTTCGCCTATGTTCAATGGTAGAATTCAAAGTTTAGGGCCACGATATTGCCCATCCATCGAGGATAAGATCAATCGATTTTCCGACAAGGATTCCCATCAAATATTCGTAGAGCCAGAAGGCTGGAATACGGTGGAGGTATATGTAAACGGATTTTCCACTTCCTTGCCAGAGGACGTGCAATACAAGGCCTTAAAATCTGTAAAGGGATTTGAGCATGTAAAATTCTTTAGGCCGGGCTATGCAATCGAGTATGATTATTTTCCACCCACACAATTGAAGCATACGCTCGAAACCAAGTTGATAAACAACCTGTATTTCGCTGGGCAAATTAATGGTACCACGGGATACGAAGAAGCAGCTTCGCAGGGTTTGATGGCCGGTATAAATGCACACTTGAAAATCAATGAAAAGGAACCATTTATCCTAAAAAGAGATGAAGCCTATATAGGAGTTTTGGTCGATGATTTGATCACAAAAGGGACAGAAGAACCTTATCGAATGTTTACCTCCAGAGCAGAATACCGCACTTTATTGCGACAGGATAATGCCGATTTAAGATTGACGCCAAAGGGATATGAAATAGGTCTGGCGAAAGAAGAGCGCCTAAAACGAATGGAGGAGAAGATGAGCAAATCCGATAATTTTGTCGATTTCTTCAAAAAAACCAGCTTCACAACCGATGAAATAAACCCTATTTTGGAGTCGTTGGATTCGTCTTTGGTAAAGCAATCCGATAAATTGTTCAAGGTGTTTTCAAGGCCAAAAGTGACCATGGACCACATGCTTCAATTGGATTCTGTTTCTGAATTTGTAAAGGAAAATAAATTGGATACAGAGGTCTTGGAGCAGGCAGAGATTCAAGTTAAATATTCCGGTTATATCGAAAAGGAAAAGACAAATGCGGATAAGCTACAGCGTTTGGAGAATGTCCGAATTCCGGACAATTTTGATTATTCAAAACTAAAATCACTGTCCTACGAAGCTAGGGAAAAATTGGAATCTATTCAGCCGGTTACTATATCCCAAGCATCCCGAATTAGCGGAGTTTCTCCAGCAGACATAAGTGTTCTTTTGGTGTATTTGGGGAGATAGTCCAAAGACTTGTTCCACGTGGAACACAATTTTTTGTTTTCCGCTTATATACAAATGGCTCAGTTTTTGATTTCATTTTTGGCATAACACTACGCCAGATGAAACGATTTTTTCCGACCATTTTTGTTTTGGTCCTTTTGAGTTCCTGTATTCCGTTACGGATTGCTCCAAACATAAAGGACTATAAATTGACCCAAGGCAAACGATTTAAAAAGGGGCTTCCAAAGAAAAGTGTCTTTGTTTTTGAAGACCCGAAAGACGCGAACGAATTTTACGATTACATCAATACAAAGTTTCAACTCGACGATTATTATGTAGATGTGCAGGTTCCCTTTTTGGTCGATGACAATACCTTTTACTTTTCGTTTTACGAGGTTGAAATTCCGACGAAGACCATAAACTTAATTCCGCTGGCTTTGGATGTGGCGTTAAGCAAATCGGCCGATATGGACCCGATTCTTGAAGATGCTTATGCCACACGTGTTGGAAACTGGTACATTGCCCTGGAAGTATTTAGTGACACAGAAGAGGATTGTTTATCTGAAGATTCAATTTCAAGAGAAATGGTTTTGTCCTATCTTCGGGAATTGAAAAACGAATATTTGACAACCGATAACTATAATGAAGTTGTTTTTAAAAACTAAAGACTTTTCTGTTTCCGGAGAACAGTTTGAATTGCATTGGGACGAAGAATTGGATATGCTAGTGACCCAACCGCAACCCGAGAATTTGGCTCCTTACTACGAAAGCGAAGACTATATTTCCCATACAGACTCCAAATCTTCCTTCACGGACCGGCTTTATCAATCAGTAAAAGCTAAAAATCTTAAAAATAAAATTCAAATCGTTGAAAATCAATTAGATGAGACAAAAAATCTCCTCGATTTGGGTGCGGGAACCGGTGATTTTTTGATTGCGGCCCAAAATTCAGATTTTCAAGTAACGGGTGTGGAGCCAAATCACAAAGCAAGAAAACTTGCGGAGCAGAAAGGAATCCGACTATCTTCAAATGTAGAGGATGTGGCCGGACAAAAATTCCAGGCCATCACCCTTTGGCATGTTCTCGAGCATTTGCCCAATTTGAAAGAGCAGATAGAAACCCTGGTCCAACTATTGGAAGAGGACGGTGTTTTGGTCATTGCCGTCCCCAACTTTAAATCCTATGATGCCAAATACTATTCATCCCATTGGGCGGCTTTTGACGTTCCAAGACACCTTTGGCATTTTTCAAAAACATCGATTTCCAAACTTTTTGCCCCACATCAAATGGAAGTGGTACAAATCGAACCGATGTGGTTCGATGCTTTTTATGTATCAATGCTTTCAGAAAAGTATCGAGGAAACAAACTGTACCTAGTTAGCGCATTTTTTGTAGGATTGTGGTCCAACCTCAAAGCCATCTTTACCAAAGAGCATTCTTCGTTGATCTACATTCTAAAAAAGAAGGAATAAACGATTTTGAGAGCCGCTGTCGAACGAATCCGTCTTTGGATGCACAATCATATCAAACCAAAGAGAACCGTCCAAATCGGCTTGTTTCTGGACGCCGACAAAATAAGTGCAACAAATACCGTTGTTGTATTTCCATAGAAAACACTTATGGTTCGGTCAAGCCTGATTTTAACATCACAAAAACTTAATGAGCGCCTTTCCAAAAGCTTTTCTATTTTTGCGCATCTATAAAAAGTAAAAGATGAAAAAATTAGTAGTGCTTGCAATTGCCATTACAGCAATGTCGTGTCAGCAAAACAAAATTGGATATGTGGACAGCGTAAAAATCATGGACGAGTATCAAGAGAAAGTTGATGTGGAGGCCAAGTTCCAAAAAAAGGCCGAAACCATGGGCAGAAAACGTGACAGTATCTCACAAGCGTTCCAAATGGAATTGCAGGAATTCCAAGGCAAGGCACAAAGCCTGTCCCAGCAAAACGCACAAGAGCAATATTCAGAATTGCAACAACGGGGACAGCGCATTGGCCAGCAATTACAGCAAGAAGAGCAACAGTTGCAACTGACCAGCCAAGAACAAATGGACTCTTTGGTTAAGAAGGTGAAAAAAGAAATCAGAGCTTACGGAAAAGATAATGGCTACACCTATATTCTTGGTGGAGGCGAAGGCGGTTCTGTTATTTATGGTGACAAAGCAAAAGATGTTACGGATGCCATCCTGAAGATTTTGAACGATAAGTACGAGAATTAATACACTCGGTACATTCAATACATTGATGAAGCCCACTCTAAAGAGTGGGTTTTTTGTTTTACCTAATTGAAGCAAAGTAAACCCATAGCATAAAAAAGAACTGCAACGGGACACGGAACCATAGGTAGTGTATTCCCGGTCCATTCATTTCCCCCGTTTGGTAGTTGATTTCTTCAAGGGCCGCTTTAATATTGGCTGGAAGAATCAAAATAAAAAATGCAATCAACAAACAAGCCGTTTGTTTTTGATATTGAGGCAGCAAAATGCCAATAGCGAAGAGAACTTCCATAATTCCGGTGATAAGCACAACTGCCTTCTTAAAAGGGATAAACGAAGGAACCATGGCCTCCATTCCCTGCATAAAAGCAAAATGTCCGATAGCAGTGAACACCAAAATGCAGGACATCGCAATCCTGCCCGCTAATTGAAGTTCCAAATTCCTTTTAAAAACCTTTAAAATCAACGCGAACACTAAAAAGGTACCGATAAGTACAATGAGAGGTTTCATCTTTTTTTAGGCAAAAATCCAACATTACCACTGGCAAGTCAATGAACCCAGGTTAAGAAATACGCCTGCGGATACGGCTCAGGGCCTGTGGGGTAACACCAATGTATGAAGCAATATATTTCAAGGGAATTTCACGAAGTAGCTCGGGGCGTTCTTCAAAAAGGTTGAGATAGCGCTCTTCGGCACTATCCCGCAAAAGGGAAAGCTCTCGCTTTGATTTTTTCAAGAAAAGCTCCTCGCTGGCCCTTCTCCCGATCAAGTTCCCAATCCTGGAAGATGCATAAACCTCCTGAAGTTCCTTATGGCCAAGACGCCAAAGTGTCGTATCGGTAATCGTTTCTACTGTATATTCAGATGGTTTTTGGGTGAGAAAAGAGTCGTATGCGCTAACAAAAGCCCCATTGAAAACAAAACCAAAAGTGAGGTCCCCATCTTCTTTGGGAATGTAAAGGCGAACAACCCCTTTTTCTATAAATGACAAATAGTTTTCCACCTTGCCCGCTTCAACCAACTTACTTTTTTTAGGGAATTCATATCGGTTCAATTTTGATGAAAAAATTTCCCAATCGTCTTGTGAGATCCCAAATTCCGATTCGAAATATTGTCTGATTTTTTCCAAATCGTCAGTACGTTAAGGTTTACTTTTTTTATACGAGAAAAACATAAAGGAACCAAAACCAATTTCTATAATTGAGCCTGATAGGGCAGAAACGGCTGGGGAAGCCTTCAGAATAAACAGCACAAAGGAAGCTGCACCCAACATACCGCCCAAGATCCAATACGTTTTGATACCATAAAGTGTAGTGAACGTTAAATACCTTCCCCCAATGATCAACAACATGCCCTGAAAAAACCAAGTGTGGTTCTGTAACGATAGGAGCAGCGCCAAGGGAATGCACATCAACATAAAAACTGTTCCCTCCAAAGCTAGTTTGCCCAAGGCATTTTTTGGGGAATGACTTGTAGGAACACCTATAAGCTTGGCCAGCAACAACCCTAAAGGATGAATGAGCATACCACCAAAAAACAAGGTCCAAACAGCGATTTGAGACGTAACGTACAAGGCCACCAAAGCGGCAGCCATCCAAACCATTCCGGAAACTAAAACTCCCAAAGAACCATCTGCATAGCTTTTGCGCAAATCGGCCTGTGCAGCCGAAATGGAATCAACAGAAGTTCCCTCTGTATTTTGTTCTTGTTCGTTCATTTTTTGATTTTTTCTTGTTGCCGATCATTACTAAAGCCATGGCGATAATTAGTAAAATATTGGAAACCATGCCCCAAATTTCACCATTTCCGTTTTTCAATTCTATCAGATTAATGACAAAAAGTACTAGACTGATCACTATGACCACTAACGGAGCAATCGCTTTTTTTCCGAACATGGGTTACATTTTAAGTTCTATATCGAGCTGTCGGCCCTCTTCCTTGGCCTTATTGTCCATTCGGGCCCCCATTGCCAGCCCCATGGACATGCCTACGGGCAGTCCAATGCCCAAAAACGCCATATTTCCCAAACTAAGTCCCAAGGCAGCACCAATGGGCAGGCCAAAAACCGTCATGCCCAGAACAAACCATGTTTTTCTAAAATAGTTTATGGGTACGATTTTGAGTTTCTGAGCCAACATTCCTACAATTTTTGATTGCTCTTTTCGGATAGCGTTCCGCAATGTTTTACCAGAATCGGTAACCGAATCCAATTGTGTTATGTGCTTGTTGATGACCAACTCGATTTCTTCCGGCAGTTTCTTTTTTTTGATTTCAACGATCAACCGTTCGAATTGCCCATAGGCAAGTTTGGTTTTGTCGGATAGTTCTGGACGCTGGATAGGTTCTAGGATCATGCTGGGAAGGTTTTATTGCATCAGATATACCAAAAAAATGGTCGGGATCAAATATACCACGATGGTTTGTGCCCCTACATAATCCTTGGCCACTCGCTGCCCCAACAATAGCATTAACAAGGTTATGGCAGAAAGTGTGGCGCCATAGAGACCGAACATTGTTTCCCCTTCCACAGCAAATTCAAAAATGCCCACTCCACACAATATTCCGGACAGCATTTCCAACACTAATACAACGCTCAGCAGAACAGGGACAGTTCCCTTTAAAATTGTTTTTGAGAAATGCCCGGTCAGCCAACCAAGATTGCCTTTCCAATCCAGGAGTTTGTCGATTCCGCTCTGTAAAAAAGTAATGGTAAGGAATGCCAGCAGTAGAATTTCCGTGGCATTTGAAAATAAATCATTCATGGTCAGTTTTATTTAATCGGCCTTGGCATGCAAGAGCCGTGTAAGTTTTATGGACAAATCCGTGAAGATCAACTTGGAATTCCCGTTGCGTTCCACGTGAAAAATGGCTTGCTCCAACTCCTTTACAATATCCAAAATATTGTTTTCATGTACAAAGGGAGCAAATTTTTTCAGGTCAAAACCCTCCATGTGTACTTTGGCATGTACAAGTTCGTTGGCCTTGTAGTTGAGCAAAAGGGCTTGTCGCATCATGGTAAGACAGTAGGCCAAGAACTTTTTTTGCACTTCGCGCCCCGTTTTGGATACCTCATCGCTCCACAAGATCAATTCTTGGATGGCACCCTTGTTTCCCTTGGCCTTAAAAGCACTGCGCACCCACTGTACGAACCATCGCTCAAAAACGAGATCTTCCGAATCCTTGTTCAAAAGATCTAAGGCTTTATTGAAATTTCCGTTTGCCTCAAGGGCTATGGTGAGTGCCTCTGTCTGTGATACGCCCCTGAGCAAAAGTTCATCAGTGATCGCCTGCTCCGCCAAAGGAGGGAAATTTAGAATTTGGCAACGGGAACGGATCGTATTGATGATCTGTTCCTCTTCCTCCGCCAAAAGGAGCAATACCGTTTTGTCCGGTGGTTCCTCGATCAATTTTAAAAGTTTATTGGCCGCGGAGGTGTTCATTTTTTCCGCCATCCAAACAATGAGAATCTTATATCCGCCTTCGTAGGATTTCAACGAAAGCTTCTTTACCATGTCCTGGGCCTCATCCACCCCGATCTGGCCCTGCTTTTTTTCAATGCCGATGTGCCGGTACCAGTCAAACAAGTTGCCATAGGGCTGTTCCTTCACAAATTGCCGCCATTCCTCCAAATAGTGGTCGCTCACGGCATGCGATTTTACCTTGTCCGAATTGGAAACGGGAAAGGCAAAATGTAGGTCGGGATGCGTAAGGGAGTTGCACTTTGTATTGCAGACAGGATTTCCTCCATCATTCTCTCCGCCAGTATTGCCACAAAGCAAATATTGTGCGTAGGCCAAAGCCATAGAGAGCACCCCGGAACCCTCGGGACCAACAAATAGCTGCGCATGGGCAACCCTGCCTGTCTCAGCGGTCGTCACCAAATGATTTTTGATGTGCTCCAGCCCTAAAACGTTTTTAAAAAGCATGGATCAAAGATACATTTTTAAGTGTGGAAGTTTTGTATGGCATGTTTTCCTATCGATTGCTGGTTTAACATATCGAACCGAAAAGGTTAAAAAGAGATAAACTTTCAAATAATAGGCCTGTGCAACCATGGAAAAAGCAGGAAATCTTTACATTTGGAATTCTCAAAAAAGAACACATTACATGAAGACGATAGACGATTTTAACTTCGAAGGAAAAAAAGCATTGATCAGAGTGGATTTCAACGTACCATTGGACGGGGATTTCAACGTGACCGACACCAGTCGAATCGATGCGGCAAAACCGACAATCCTTAAGGTTTTGGAAGATGGCGGGTCCGCAATTTTGATGAGCCATATGGGCAGACCAAAGGGAAAAGCCAATCCTGATATGTCACTTTCACACATTGTCGAGACCGTCTCGAATGTAGTTGGTGTACAAGTGAAGTTCGCCGAGGACTGTGTTGGCGCAAAAGCAGATGAAGCAGTTGCTGCCTTAAAGAGCGGGGAGGTGCTTTTGTTGGAGAACCTTCGTTTTCATGCTGAAGAGGAAGCCGGTGATGAGTCCTTTGCAGAGGAATTGTCCAAGCATGGCGATGTTTATGTAAACGATGCGTTCGGAACAGCGCACCGTGCCCACGCATCAACCACAATTGTAGCCAAGTTTTTCCCGGAAAACAAATGCTTTGGTTATTTATTGGCCAAGGAAATCAAAGCCATCGATAAAGTGATGGAAACAGGCGAAAAACCAGTGACCGCAATTTTGGGCGGGGCCAAGGTTTCTTCAAAGATCACCATCATCGAAAACATACTGGACAAAGTGGACAACCTTATCATCGGAGGAGGAATGACCTATACTTTTGTAAAAGCAAAAGGCGGGAAAGTAGGCGACTCCATTTGTGAGGATGATAAAATGGAACTTGCCTTGGATATCCTAAAACAAGCAGAGGCCAAAAATGTGAAAGTATACTTGCCTGTGGATGTTTTGGCCGCTGATGATTTTAGTAACGATGCCAACACCCAATTTGTTGACGTTAACGAAATTCCCGACGGATGGCAAGGGTTGGATGCCGGCCCAAAAACCTTGGAGATATTCAAGCAAGTAATCTTGGCTTCCAAGACTATTCTTTGGAACGGTCCCGTAGGTGTTTTTGAAATGGAAAACTTTGCCAAGGGCACCATTGCCGTAGGTAATTATATTGATGAGGCCACACAAAGCGGAGCGTTCTCCCTAGTAGGAGGAGGAGATTCCGTTGCTGCCGTCAAACAATTCGGGTTCGAGGAGAAGGTGAGCTACGTATCCACTGGTGGCGGGGCCATGCTCGAAAGCCTGGAAGGGAAAACATTGCCGGGCATTGCTGCAATATTGGGCTAAGTCTCACGTTGTGAGATATCAGGGCAAACGTTAAAAGTAAGAGAATTTTGTCTCGAGGCTTTATTCTTTCAGAAAAAAAAGCCATTTTCGTTCGCCCCGAAATCAAATTTTGTCCAAAATGAAACAGAGTTTAAGCGTAGCTGTTTTTGCTGTTCTCCTATCAGCAAGCCCCTTTGTGCGTGCACAACAATCCGAAATTGCACGGAACAAGTCAAAGGATTCCGTTTTGCTCCAAGAAGAGGAAAATGGGACCATCACGGTTTCCAACATTAAAATTGACGGCCAGCTTATGGCCCTGGAAACGCATGAGGATGGAAAATTCAAGCTACGCGACCTTGAGGAAGCTTGGCGGTATGACAGCCTCTGGCTGAAAGAACTCCATAGCAATGCCGATTTGTTCAGTGATATGTTGTTGGAGGTTCAGAATGATTCTGAATTGGAGGAGGCCTTTGAAATAGATTTGCCGACCGACACGCTAAAAGCAAGGTTGGCCCGTATGAACGAGAAAACCCCGTTCAATATTACCTACAATTCTTCTTTGGAGAGTGTCATCAAATCCTTTTTGACAAGGAGAAGGGACTTGATGCAGCGGATGATAACGGCAAGTCAGTTTTATTTTCCCCTGTTTGAACAGGAACTGGACAACCAAAATATTCCTTTGGAAATAAAATATTTGGCCATCGTGGAATCCGCTCTCAACCCAAAAGCACGATCTAGGGTTGGCGCAAAAGGGCTGTGGCAGTTTATGTACAGCACGGGCAAAATGTACGGACTGGACGTAAGCAGTTATGTGGACGAAAGGCACGACCCCATTATGGCCACAAAGGCCGCCAGCAAATACCTTTCAAGGCTCTATGATATCTTTGGTGATTGGGACTTGGCCTTGGCCGCATACAACTCTGGTCCTGGAAACGTAAACAAGGCGATTCGACGTTCTGGAGGATATGAGAATTATTGGAACATCCGTCCATTTCTACCACGTGAAACAGCAGGGTATCTTCCAGCCTTTTTGGCCACCATGTACATTTTTGAATATGCCGAAGAACATGGCCTACAATACAAAAAGGCGGATAGGCCCTATTTTGAGACGGATACCGTTCATGTTAAGAACCTGATTACTTTCGACCAGATTTCAAAATTGGTCGATATAGGAACCGAAGAGCTGGAAATGCTCAACCCGGCGTACAAGCTCAACATCATACCTAAAGTAGAAGGAAAAAATTATGCCCTACGTTTGCCCATTGCCAAAATAGGCAAGTTTGTTTCCAATGAGGAAGAAATCTATGCTTACGCAAAAAAGGAACTGGATGCTTTGGAAAAGCCTTTACCGAACATGGTGACCGCGGAGGACCAGATACGTTATCGGGTGAAAAGCGGTGATTATTTGGGCAAGATCGCCGAACAATATGGGGTCGGTGTAAGCCAGATAAAAAGCTGGAACGGACTTCGAAGTAATAATCTTCGTGTTGGACAGCGCTTGACAATATATCCCAGAAAGCCATATATCGCACAGAAGACCTCAAAATCGAACAACTCCAACTCTGGAACAACCGTTGCAGGAGGTTCCAAGATCCATACGGTACAATCTGGCGACTCCCTTTGGACAATCTCAAAAAAATACCCTGGGGTTTCCATAGAAAATTTACGAGAATGGAACGGTATTAGCGGTAATAACCTAAAACCGGGCACAAAACTTAAATTGTGTGATTGTTCTTCGTAAATTTAACACAAGATGAAAAAACTAGGAACACTATTGTTTGCCGCTAGTATGTTGGCATTGGGAGCCTGTAAGAATTCAGGCCCAAAAGAAAAATTTTTACCACCCTCAACAGGGGGCATCAATACCTTGATGGTGGTTATGGACACTGAGCTTTGGAGAGGGCCGGTGGGGGAAAAGATAAGGGACGAGTTTGCCGCCCAAATTGTGGGACTTCCCCAAATAGAGCCGAAATTTACCATAACCCAAGTACCTCCAAAGGTTTTTAAGGGAACCACCACACACTCGAGATCATTGTTGTATGTTGAACAAGATTCTACGTCTTTGGCCCATATAAAGGACGATGCTTACGCCAAACCTCAAAAAGTTGCGGTGGTTACAGGCCCAACAGAGGAGGTGATGATCAAAAACCTTGATTCTTTGGCAGACAGGGCCATAAAGGAATTCAGGGCCAACGAGATTGCCGAGGCACAACGAAGGTTCGAGCGCTCTCTGAGCAAGGACAAAGCTTTGGAAGAGGAATTTGGGATACACATGAACGTGCCATCGCTCTACAAGGTGGGCAGAAGAGAGGACAACTTTGTTTGGATGGACATACAAATCCCAAAGGGAACCATGAACATCATTGCTTATGAGATGCCTTGGGACTATTTCAGCAACGACTCCACTTTTGTGGAGGATATTGTAAGAATGCGAGATTCCATTGGTCAAAAATTTATACCAGGACCTTATGAGAACACCTACATGATCACCGAAAAAGCTTTTGCGCCCTATGTTTTCCCTGCGGAAATAGGCGGTAAAAAAGCGGCGGAGGTAAAAGGTGTTTGGGAAATTCATGGGTATCCTATGGCAGGCCCATTTTTAACCTATATCATCAATGATGAGGAGAACAATAGGAAAATGGTGATAGAGGGATTCACTTTCGCCCCTTCCGAAGAAAAAAGGGATTATATGTTCGAGCTGGAAGCTATCTTAAAGACAGTGGACTTTAAGCCATCGGATACTACCTCCACGGATTAAAAAATATACCCATACAAAACAAAAAGGCCCGACAATTGTTCGGGCCTTTTTGTTTTTTAAATATGATGGACTTATTAATCAAATGCAAAACCTGTGGCCATCCTATATACAAATGCATAAAGCACTATAAAGAACATAACAAAGCTAAACCATGCGAATACTTTAAAGTATTTTTCTATGATGATGTGCCCAAGGTTTCTAAACCCCTCCAAATAGATTTCTTTAACGAGTAGTAATTTTTTCATATGTCTGATTTAAGGATTAAATACAGGCCAAAGATTCGATATACTGGGATGGAACCGAAAACAAAAGGACAAAACGCATTAAAAACAAGATGAAATAAGCAGCTTAGGACCAGTGGTCTACCAGCACATCCCTTTGATCGATAAAGTGCACGCGAACCAAACGCTGTTGGTCGGACAGGGATATCGATAAAGTGCAATATTCTTGAAAAAGCAGGGAGCAAACCCCTCCGGAAGTGTGATTTATTCGGCTACAAGGATAAATTCCGACCTTCTGTTCAGGCGATGCTGGTCGGCGGCACACGGTGTTCCATTGGAACAATTGTTCAACAGGCGATCTTCCCCATATCCAACGGCGCTTAAGATTCTTGAAACGTCGATTCCTTGGGAAACAATATAGTCACGAGTGGATTTGGCGCGCTTGTCCGATAAATATTTATTGTAGCTTTCCGAACCAATGGCGTCGGTATGGGATTCAATTTTTAGGGAAAGTGTTTTGTTTTCCTTGAGTACCGTTACCAGTTTGTCCAGCTCCTGAGCGTACTTTGGTGTAATCTCATAACTGTCGAATGCAAAATAAACATTGCTTGGCTCGTACACTTCTGTTATTGGTTTTTCTTTTACGGCCTTCCTTAAGAATTGGGTAACCGGAACATTTTCATTCTCTTTGGTTTTTACAGAAATGGAGTCGTCCATAAAACCATTTTTTGTGGCCACAAGGGTATAACCCGTCGATGGATTTAGGTTTTTGAAAACGTATCTACCTGTGGTGTCCGAAACGGACTTGCTCAAGAATATACCGTCTTTATCATACAAAGTTATATTGGTTTCTTCCAATGGAATGCCCGAGGACTCACTGGCAACGGAACCAACAATGGCGTTGAAGTTCGGAATGGACTTAAAGGAATAAATATCGTCATCCCCTTTGCCCCCTTTACGATTGGAAGCAAAATAACCTTGCTCACCGGAAGCGTCGATAATATACGAGAAATCGTCCCTGTTACTGTTGATGGGTTCGCCCAAGTTCACACCTACTCCAAAAGTTTCATTTGTACCATCGGATTTATATACATCCAGTCCTCCGAGGCCCATCGGCCTGTTGGAAGAAAAATAGAGCGCGTTTTCGACCGCGTAAGGAAACATTTCCTTCGCTTCGGTGTTGATGGTCTTTCCAAGGTTTTTTGGCTCGGAGAATGCCCCATTTGCATCAATATCCACCACATATATATCTGTTTCGCCAAAACCCCCGGGCCTATCCGAAACAAAATACATTTTTCCCCCATCCGGGCTTACCGCAGGATGGCCTGTGGAATAGTTTTCACTATTGAAGGGAAGCTCCTCTGCCTTGGTCCATTCGCCATCTTTAAACTCGGAACGGTAAATCTTTAAGTGGTTGATTCCGTTTTCGCCCCTTTTCAGACGCTTTCCATAATTGTTCCTCGTAAAATAGATTGTTTTTTGATCAGGAGAGAAAGCCATTGAGGCTTCGTGATATTTGGTGTTGATCTTTCTAGAAAACTTTTTGGGCGCGGAAAGTTCACCGTCTTCACCTTTTTGTTGCGCAAGGTAAAGGTCCAAAAAAGGTTGATTGGTCCATCGATACCGACGTGTCATTAAAAACAAAGTGTCCTTGGCCGAAGCATAGACGATATCCGAGCCATTGTGAAACATGGGGGAGAAATCGGAGTAGGGAGAGTTGATTTTCAAATTTTTGATCGAAACATCATAAGTTGCTTCCCAAGTGCTGGGATCAACCTTATCGAGTTCATTTAGGGGCTCGTTTCTTTTCTGTCTTAAAATTTTGGTCAGGGTGGCGGCTCTTTGATATTTGCCCGTACCTTTTAAGGTTTCCTTGTACTTGAACAATGCATCCTCTTCCATTTCCTCTTTGTACAATTGGTGCAGCTCATGGTACCAGTGGTACGCTTTTTCCAAGTTACCTGTATAGTAATGGGAGTCTCCAGCTCTCGAGAGCAAGTGCTGGGTGTGTTTGGCTGCGGTTTTTTCCAGGACCAAATCAAAAATGCGGGCGGCCTCTGCATACCACATTAGGTCAAAGTACTCATTTCCTTTGTCGATGAGCTTTTCCGAAGTCCCTCGCTTGCGAAGATACCTGTCCAGCTTTTTGTCGTTAAGACCATCGAGGTGCTTTACAAAGTCTGTGGTTTCGGGCTCTTTTATAAGGTTCTCCTTTTCGGATGTGGAAGAGGTTCCCTCATACTCGGAAAAGGCAAGCTCTTGGGAAAAGGTCCCAAGTGCGCACAAAAGAAAAATAAGCAAGATCAGTTTTTTCATTACCACTCCATCTGCACAAACAAACATGATGTGTTTGTTTGGAGGTTAAGCATTTAGAGGCCTAACGGTTTAGTTATAGCCGCTAAAGTAGGATAAGGTAATTGGGGTGATAATTTTTTGTTGTGAAAGAGCGAAATTGTGGCGCTGAATGGTAAAAAAGTGTTGTTGCTGCTCGAATTTTTTTGTAATTCGGCACACCTCAAACCGTCAAAAAGGTCAAGTTTAGGATTTTGACTCTTTTGTTTCGCCTTCCAATTTATCGTCTTCTTTGGTCGCGTCCTTGAACTCTTTGATACCGCTACCAAGTCCTTTCATCAGCTCTGGAATCTTTCTGCCTCCAAAAAGCAAAACTACCACGGCCACGATCAAAACAATCTGCCAAGGACCTAGCATACCAAGAAATATAGTTTGAGCAATCATAATATCAAAACCTTTAATTAGAAATGTAAAAGTACTAAAAAGAAGTGAAAGAGCGTGTTCGATTAACGAAAATTGGCATTTGAGAATGATTTTTAAGAACTTATCGGCCCAAGCTTTTTAAAAAGCTTAACATGCATATTAAAATCTAAGACTATCTTTGTTCATCATGGCAAAGGACAAAAAGAAAAGAAAGGAGATCAAACGCAAGCTATTGCACAAGTATCGCTTGGTCATTCTCAATGAAAGCACTTTTGAGGAAAAGATATCTTTTAAGCTGAACAGGCTTAACGTTTTTGTTACCGGTACCATGTTCATTATTGTGCTGATCGGAGTTACGACCTTGATCATAGCTTTTACCCCATTGCGCGAATATATTCCGGGCTACTCCTCTACCAGATTAAAACGGCAGGCAACCGACCTTACTTACAAGACGGATTCTTTGGTGACCGTACTCAATTATACCAATCGGTATTTGGATAATGTAAGGAAGGTCTTGCGGGGTGACATTGAAAACAACCAAGTGAATAGGGACTCTCTGTTTGAGCAGTACAAATTGGACCCTGCTTCTGTAGACCTTACGCCAATACGACAGGATCTATTGTTAAGGGAAGAGGTGGAGCTGGAAGATAAATACAATCTTTTTGAAAGGGACATCGAAAACTTGGGGACATTATTCTTTTCACCTGTGAACGGAACCATATCCCAAGGGTTTGATCAAAAAACGAAACATTACGCAGTGGATTTGGTAGCACCACGGGAAACCCCGGTCAAGTCTATTGCGGATGGCACAGTGCTTTTTGCGGAATGGACCACAGAAACGGGTTACGTAATGATCATAGAACATCAAGAAGGGATAACCTCGGTGTATAAGCACAATGGTTCCCTGAGCAAGGCACAAGGGGATTTGGTACGGGCAGGCGAGGTAATCGCATCAATTGGAAATACGGGAGAACTTACTACGGGGCCCCATCTTCATTTTGAACTTTGGAGAAAGGGCAAACCGGTGGATCCCCAAAATTATATTGACTTCAACTAAATGTCCTTAAAAGCATTTGCCGCGAAAATATTTGCGAATCGGATAGCCAAGAAAACCGAAAAATGGGTGAATCAACCTGTAAAGACCCAACAAAAGGTGTTCAACCACTTGATCACCCAGGGCAAGGGCACCCTTTTTGGCAAGGACCATCAGTTCGCAACCATTACATCCCACCAAGATTTTGTTGAGCGCGTTCCCATACGTGATTATGAGGAACTAAAGGGATATGTACAGCAAATAATTGATGGAAAAGAAGATGTGCTGTGGCCCGGAAAGCCCATCTATTTTGCAAAAACCTCGGGAACCACTTCGGGCGCCAAATATATTCCGATCACCAAACCTTCCATCAAAAACCAGGTGGAAGCTTCCAGAAATGCCATTCTCAATTACATACACGAAACGGGGAACGCCGATTTTGTGGATGGCCGGATGATATTTTTACAAGGAAGTCCTGAACTGGAAGAAAAAAATGGAATCAAGCTGGGAAGGCTTTCAGGGATTTCGGCCCATTATGTGCCCAACTACCTTCAAAAGAACCGATTGCCAAGCTGGGAAACCAATTGCATCGAGGATTGGGAGACCAAGGTGGACAAAATTGTCGAGGAGACCGAAAAGGAGAATATGTCCGTAATTGCCGGCATTCCGTCATGGGTGCAGATGTACTTTGAAAAATTGAACTCCAAGACAGGGAAAAAAGTCGGGGAACTTTTCAAAGAGTTTCAATTGTTCATATATGGAGGAGTGAATTACGAGCCATATAGGGCCAAATTTGAAAACCTTATAGGAAGAAAGGTGGACAGCATTGAACTGTTCCCAGCCAGTGAAGGATTTTTTGCCTATCAAAACTCCCAAAAAGAAAAGGGGATGTTGTTGTTGCTGGACGCGGGTATTTTTTATGAGTTTGTCAAGGCCGATGAATTTTTTGATGAAAACCCAAAACGATTGACCATTGCAGATGTGGAACTTGAGGTCGATTATGCAATGGTAATTTCTACAGATGCCGGACTTTGGGGCTATAATCTTGGGGATACCGTTCGGTTTATTTCGAAGAATCCTTATAAAATTGTGGTTTCGGGGCGCATCAAGCATTTTATTTCTGCTTTTGGGGAACACGTAATCGCTAAAGAGGTTGAAGAAGCATTACGCCTAGCCGTTGAAGGGACGGATGCACTGGTAAACGAATTTACCGTAGCCCCGCAGACCAATCCCGAGGAAGGGGAACTGCCCTATCATGAATGGTGCATCGAATTTCAAAGGGAGCCATCTGACATGAAAAAGTTTATTGACATCATAGAGGAGAGCATGAAACAACAGAACAGCTACTATTTTGACCTCATCGATGGCCATATTCTCCAACCGCTAAAGATAAGCAGCATCAAACCAAATGGTTTCCAGGATTATATGAAATCCATAGGTAAACTGGGAGGGCAGAACAAGGTCCAACGCCTTGCCAACGACCGAAAAGTGGCCGATGGACTGGAACCATTTAAAATTAGTTGACTTAGAACAGCTTAACTTTCATAGGAATTCACTTATTTTTGCCAGAAGATATGATGGCAACAGAAGTAAAACAGACCACTAGGGCACAGGAGTCCACCAATGCGATCGAACGCTTGTACATTACCATGCGCCATTTGCTGAACAGGGGATTTTACAAGCCTTCGGGGGTTTCTGGTAATGCTCTCAGAACCGCACTTTTATTGCTCCGTCCGGAAATTTATGGGACCATTGCTGAGGACAAGGCCGAACTGAACGGGTTGATCTATGTGTTGGAGCGCTTGCCCGAAGGGATAGAAGAATGCCGATTCATTAACCTCACTTCCGACGAAGGTTTCGGCAAATCACATTTAAGGCCCATTGTGCCTCCAAAGCGAAGAAGAAATTGCTACCGCATCGATGATGAGCAGATGAACATCGAGATCACACGAGGGCGTAGCGACATTTACGATATTTTGACCCACCTGACCTTTTTGTTCGTGGAGTCCGGCAAAATCTCCAAAAGGGTCTTGGTGGACGATGGGACATCCACCATAAGGGACTGGGACAAGCTTACCGAGTTTGTACTGTCCGAAGAAAAGGACAATGAAGAAAGAGAAGTGGCCCTGATACACTGTGCCAATATCTTGGGCAGGACCTTTGATGAGGTAGTGGACCTTGAAAACAAGTTAAAGACCCCGGAGGACCCGGACCGCTTTTTGAACGTAATCTATTGGCTGGGCAAACTGGCCATTGAAGAGGAGACCACGGGCAACAAGAGAACAATCACATTCAGTCCGTTGCTAAGAGAGCGGTTGGGCCATCATATCCATGGGGAAAAGTGGGCCGATAAGATCAAGGCGACCCTCAAGGAACACAACTTGATGGACAGACCACTTCATATCATCAGTGCAAATATGCACAGTGTTATGAACTCGCTCTTTGCCAAAAAGGCATTGGCCGAAGAATTCCCGGACAACGAATCTTTGGATATTTATGAGGCTCTGGGTTCCGACAAGAACAAGTCCCTCAACAAGAAGGTAAGGAACTTGGCCCAGAGCAATGGAATGATATTTTTGGAAGATGAGTCCGGCGCCAACATTGACGTTCAGATTTTTGATACCGCCAAATTTGGAAGCAAAAGTTGTTGCTATCAACTTCCACAGGATGTCGCCGAAGAAGATAAACCCGTTATATTTGTGATGGACTACGCCTTTGGCGAGCAGGCCTACGAGACCATAGACGAGCTTTTGAAACCGATGGAAGATGGGAAGGAAAAGGCTTTTCTTAATGTAGATTCGGTCTCCATCATGGGGAAGGCGGGCATCTTGGAAGGGGGCAAGGGGGATTTGATGATTCCTTCCGCCCATATTTTTGAGGGCACGGCGGATAATTATCCCTTCAACAACGAACTCAAGGGTTCGGATTTTGAAGGGCATGGGTTAAAGGTAATGGAAGGAACCATGGTGACGGTATTGGGCACATCGCTTCAAAATAGGGACATTCTCCAGTTTTTCAATGAATCCACTTGGAACGTTATAGGGTTGGAAATGGAGGGAGTGCACTATCAAAAAGCGATACAATCGGCCTCACAGATACGAAAGAGCATAAAAAAAGATGTCAAGGTAAGATACGCTTACTACGCATCTGACAATCCTTTGGAGACCGGGAGCACGTTGGCTTCTGGCGGACTGGGAACAACAGGGGTAAAGCCCACATATTTGATAACGGACAGAATTTTAAAACAAATATTCAATTCATAGGTATGGCAGACCAACCAGTAAATCAGAATAATTCGGACGAGATAGATTTGGGGCAATTGTTCCAGATGATCCGAAATGGATTCAATAAGTTAGGTGTACTTTTTTTACGTCTTTTTCTATATCTAAAAAAGAGCGCATTGATACTCATTGGGTTGGTTGTTTTAGGCGTCGCCATAGGATTTGGCCTTAAGTTCATAACGACGGAGAAGGTCCAGATTGATGTTATCGTAAGGCCAAACTTGGAGAGCAAAGATTATTTATATGATGTTATCTCTGAAATAGAGTCCAATATCAAGGACAAGAATCCAACTTTTTTGAATAGGCTTGACATCACAGAAGAGGACCTTAAAGGTTTTGAAATTTCGATTGCGGCGGTAAAGAAAGAGGAGAAAGAGGATAATGAGAAGCAATTGGAATATTTGGAAGTGCTCCAAAAATTTCAGAACACGGATTTGATAGCTGATGTGGTCAGGGAGGAATTGCTAAAGAAAACGGAACTCAACCATAGGATAACATTTACCTATAAGAACTCCAACGGAGAAGAAATAGCCCGTAAGCTTTTGGACTATATCAATTCCAATGGATATTTCACCGAACTCTTATCCGTACAAAAGGAAAATTCAAGGGAGAGGATTCAAAAAAGCGAGGTGCTGATAGCCCAGATAGATACGATTATCCAGAGTTATTCCAAGAACCTCAACAAACAGAGCTCTCCCCTTGAAACCGGAAAACTGGTTTTGCAGAATGAGGAAAGATTGAATGTTACAGGGCTTATCACCTTAAAAACAGAGCTGATAGAAGACATAGAGGAAAAGAAAATGGAGTTAAAACAACTTAACGGTCCCATTAGTGTTATCAATTTTGGAAACCCCCATGAGGTCAGTAAAGCGTTTTTTGGCAAAAAGATAACTGTTTTACCTATGATTTTCCTTGGGATATTCTTTTTGCTGTCTTTCCTAAAGTACCTCAATAGGAAAGCTTCAGAAATTGAAGTTTAGAATACTTGTATGGTTAAGGTTGTTGTAACAGGATCTGATGGTCAACTCGGAAAGACTTTTGCTGAGGTTGTGTCAGGTCTGGATGCTATTTCCTGTGATTTTAAGACATCCAATGAGCTAGATATAACCTGTAGTGATCAATTACGGGACACTTTTGAAAAAGGACACTATGATTTCTGTATCAATTGTGCGGCATATACGAATGTTGAACAGGCAGAGAAATCCCCGGATTTAGCGTATCAAGTCAACGCAGAAGGAGTCAAAAATCTAGCAGAAGTTTGCAAAAAACAGCACACTACTTTGATTCATATTTCTTCGGATTATGTTTTCGATGGCAAAAAGGACGGTGGCTATGCCGTGGCAGATAAAACCAATCCCATCAATGTATATGGAAAGTCCAAGTTGGTAGGAGAAAAATTTATTCAACAGATTCAACCCAACCATTACATTATTCGCACATCTTGGTTGTACAGTAAAAAATATGGGCATAATTTCTACCGTACAATTTTAAGGAAGGCACTAGCCGGAGAGGATTTGTATGTTACAGATGCCCAAAAAGGGTGTCCTACAAACACAGAGTCATTGGCCAAATTTATTTTGAACGAAATCGTATTGGGAGAAAAACCTTTTGGGATCTATCATTTTACGGATGGTAATCCTATGACATGGCACGATTTTGCCAAACAAATACTTGAAGAGAACGGGCTGACGGAGAAGGTAGATCTTGTATTGGATTCGAATTATCGTACATTAGCAAAGAGGCCAAAGAACAGTGTTCTCTTATAATCCAAACGCAAGGCCATAAAGGCGTATAAATGTGATTAGATGGATAAAAAAAATAGTCCAAAAAAAATTCTGATTACGGGAGGAGCCGGCTTTATCGGCTCTCATGTGGTCCGACGGTTTGTAGCTGAATACAGGGATTATCAAATTTTTAATCTAGATGCTTTGACCTACGCGGGAAACTTGGAAAACCTGAAAGATATAGAGCAAGCACCAAACTATTCATTTGTTAAAGGAGATATTACTGATGCGTATTTTGTTAATGACCTTTTCTCCCAAATCAATTTTGATGGGATAATTCACTTGGCCGCGGAATCCCATGTAGACCGGTCTATATCTGACCCCTTATCTTTTGTGCGCACCAATGTTTTGGGCACCGTCAATTTATTGAACGCTTCATTACAGTTGGCCAAGGATAACACTGATTTTTTATTTTATCATATCAGTACCGATGAGGTTTTTGGAAGCTTGGGAGGGGAAGGTTTCTTCAACGAAAGTACGGCATACGATCCCAACTCGCCTTACTCGGCATCCAAGGCAAGCTCTGACCATTTTGTAAGGGCGTATGGTGAGACCTATTATTTGCCTTATATAATTTCGAATTGTTCCAATAATTACGGCCCTAATCAATTTCCCGAGAAATTGATTCCCCTGTTTATCAACAATATCATAAAAAATATGCCATTGCCCGTTTATGGTGATGGAAACTATACACGGGATTGGTTATATGTAAAGGACCATGCCGAGGCCATCGATTTGGTATTTCATAAAGGAAGAAAAGGAGAAACCTACAACATAGGTGGTTTCAATGAATGGCGGAATATAGAATTGACCCGCTTGCTATGCCAATTGATGGATAAAAAACTTGGAAGAAAGGAGGGAACTTCAGAAAAACTGATAACCTTTGTAAAAGACCGCCCAGGACATGATTTAAGGTATGCCATTGATGCATCCAAAATAAACAAAGAATTGGGCTGGAAACCCTCGGTCACCTTTGAAGAAGGGCTCGAAAAGACCATAGATTGGTATTTTGAAAACCAAGAATGGTTGGCCCATGTTACCTCAGGGGACTATTTGGAATATTATAAAAAGCAATATCAAACACAATGAAGGGAATCATTTTGGCAGGAGGAACAGGGAGCAGACTGCACCCACTTACCCTTTCGGTAAGCAAGCAGTTGATGCCTATTTACGATAAGCCGATGATTTACTATCCCCTTTCTACTTTGATGTATGCAGGAATCCAGGAAATATTGATTATTTCCACCCCAAAAGACCTTCCGCTGTTTAAGGACCTTTTGGGAGACGGAAAAAAGTACGGATGCTCCTTTTCTTATGCAGCTCAACAATCCCCAAACGGATTGGCTGAGGCATTTATCATAGGAGAGGATTTTATTGGCTCAGATAAGGTGGCTCTCATTTTGGGAGACAATATTTTTTATGGAGCAGGTTTGTCCAAACTATTGCAGGAAAATAGCGATCCAGAAGGAGGAATTATATACGCCTACAGAGTAAACGACCCTCAGCGATACGGTGTAGTAGAGTTTGATGGGAAAGGAAAAGCAATCAGTATAGAAGAGAAGCCCAGAAACCCCAAATCCAATTATGTTGTGCCGGGGATTTATTTTTATGATAATGAGGTAATCTCTATTGCTAAAAGCATACAACCCAGCAGTAGAGGAGAATTGGAGATTACCGATGTCAACAAAGAATATTTAAAAAAGGGCAAGCTCGGCGTTAGTATATTGGATAGGGGTACGGCGTGGCTGGACACAGGGACATTTCAGGCGTTGATGCAGGCCTCACAATTTGTGGAGGTTATAGAAGAGCGGCAAGGATTGATAACGGGATCCATAGAAGTTGCGGCCTTTGAAATGGGGTATATCGATGAAAATCAGTTGAAACAATTGGCCGAACCGCTGATGAAAAGTGGTTATGGTAAAAGATTGTTGGGCGTTTTGAACAAGGAAATATGATAAAGGCAACAGAGACAAGATTAAAAGGATGCTTTGTAATCGAACCCGAGATTTTTGAGGATGAACGGGGGTATTTCTTTGAGAGTTTTAATCGCAGAGAGTTTTGTGAAGCGATAGGTCAAGAAATAAACTTTGTGCAAGACAACCAATCTTTCTCCAAAAGAGGAGTATTGCGCGGATTGCATTATCAAGAGGGAGAGCATGCCCAAGCGAAGCTAGTTTCGGTATTGGAGGGTAGAATTCAGGACGTAGTGGTGGATTTGCGTAAAGATTCCCCTACCTTTGGCGAGCATTTATCCATAGAGTTAAGTAGTGGTAACAAGAAGCAGTTATTTGTGCCACGTGGATTTGCCCATGGGTTTTTAACATTGAGCGAATCTGCAGAGGTGTTTTACAAGTGCGATAATTATTATAATAAAGAGGTTGAAGGAGGGATTAGGTATGATGACCCAGTACTTGGTATCAATTGGAATTTGGATGAGGATTGCATAACTACCTCCATTAAAGATGTTACGTTAGGTGCCTTTTGATAGGAGATTGTTTAAAAAAGATATTGAAAACAAAGTCTGCCTTGTGTGACACGTAAAAGCTGTTTATATTTTAGTTAAGGTTATAAATAATAGTTTAATGAAATTTGAAGGAAAATCAATTTTAATAACTGGAGGCACAGGTTCCTTGGGTAAAGCTTTAACCAAGCATATTTTTGAAAGCCACCCCGATGTTCGTAGGGTAATCATTTTTTCTAGAGATGAACAAAAGCAATTCCAAATGGCTCAGGAGTATCCCCAAGAAAAATATCCACAAATACGTTTTTTTATTGGCGATGTAAGAGATAAAGACAGGTTAATAAGAGCGTTCAAGGGGGTTGATTATGTAATACATGCCGCAGCAATGAAACATGTTCACTTGGCTGAATACAACCCGGAAGAATGTATCAAAACGAACATAGGAGGGGCACAAAATGTAGTAGATGCGTGTTTTGAAACCAATGTCCAACGGGTAGTCGCCTTATCGACCGATAAAGCATGTGCTCCAATTAATTTATATGGAGCAACGAAACTTACTTCGGACAAATTATTTATCGCAGCAAATAATATTAAAGGACATAACCCGATAAAGTTTTCTGTTGTGAGATACGGAAATGTAATGGGGTCTAACGGCTCGGTGATACCTTTCTTTATCAAAAAGAAAGAGTCAGATGGTGTGTTGCCCATAACAGACCCTGAAATGACACGTTTTAATATTTCTTTGCGCGGAGGTGTCGAAATGGTTATGCATGCCTTGGAAAACGCATGGGGCGGTGAACTTTTTGTTCCAAAAATACCTTCATATAAAATTATGGATGTTGCAGAGGCAATAGGTCCCAATTGTGACAAACCTATAGTTGGAATAAGACCGGGTGAAAAAGTCCATGAAGAGATGATAACGCCATCTGATTCATTTTACACTTACGATTTGGGAAAGTACTTTGTCATTGTCCCTGTAACCCCCAATTGGGGCATGGAAGACTTCATTAAATCATTTAATGCTAAAAAAGTGGAAAATGGCTTTAGTTACAATTCGGGGAACAATGAGGAATGGGAAAGTGTTGAAACCCTGAGAGAGCTGATAAAGAACCACGTAGACCCTACATTTTCTGTTTAGATGAAAGCGACTAATTCAATACCATATGGAAGACAGGATATCAATGATGATGACATTGAGGCCGTAGTTACCACATTAAAAGCTGATTTTTTGACACAAGGACCAAAAGTCGAAGAGTTTGAAAAAGCATTTGCGAACTATGTGGGTTCCAAGTATGCGGTTGCAGTAAGCAATGCCACGGCAGGGCTACACCTTGCCGTACTTTCTTTGGGACTCAAAAAGTATGACAGGATTATTACATCCCCAATTACTTTTGCCGCTACCGCTAATTGTGCTAGATATACAGGAGCGGAAGTATGGTTCGCAGACATTGATCCAGACACTTATTTGCTATCATTTGAGAAAGTAAAAGAACTTCTTGAAAGCAAACCTAAGGGGTTTTTTAAAGGGATTATACCTGTGGACTTTGCTGGACTTCCCATTGATGTGGAAAAATTTAAAATGTTAGCTGAAGAACATAACCTTTGGATTATTGAAGATGCATGCCATGCCCCCGGAGGTTACTTTAAAGATTCTTTTGACAATAAGCAAATGTGTGGGAACTCTAAATATGCTGATGTAGGAGTCTTTTCCTTTCATCCTGTGAAGCACATAGCATGTGGCGAAGGAGGTATGATAACAACCAATGATGAGTCGCTTTACAAAAGACTTTCCATTTTACGAACCCATGGTATAACCAAAGAAAACATGAGTGAAAATCATGGAGGATGGTTTTACGAAATGCAGGAATTGGGATATAATTACAGGTTGACAGACATTCAATCAGCCTTGGGGATATCACAATTAAAGAAAAATCCAGAAGGAGTTAAGCTCAGAAATTTAATTGCAGATAGATATAAAAGTGCCTTTAAGGGGAAAATAAAATTTCAATCTTTGCCTAAAAACAGCTATAATGCTCACCATCTCTTTGTAATAGAGGTAGATGATAGAAAGGGACTTTATGATTTTTTAAAGGAAAGCAAAATTTATGCACAAATACATTATATTCCTGTTCACACCTTGCCCTACTATAAGAAGATTGGATATGATGATGCAGATTTAGCAAATTCAGAAAGATACTATAACAAATGTATCAGTCTGCCCATGTACCCTACATTAAAAGAAAAAGAACAAGCATTTGTGATTGAAAAAGTACTTGAATTTAGTAATGGATAAACTATGTATCATACCAGCCAGGGGCGGAAGCAAGAGAATACTAAAAAAAAACATTAAACCCTTTTTGGGCAGGCCTATTATCGCTTATTCAATTGAAGCTGCTTTGAAGAGTAACCTATTCGATGAGATTATGGTTTCTACTGATGATGAAGAAATTGCATCCAAGGCTATTGAGTATGGAGCTAAAGTCCCTTTTTTCCGAAGCAAGAAAACCTCCGATGATTTTGCAACAACTTATGACGTAATAGAGGAGGTTTTAGGGGTATACCATGACCAAAACAGAAGTTTTGAATATGTTTGCTGTCTCTATCCGTGTGCTCCTTTGATTAATTCAGATAATTTAAGAAATGCCTATGCCAAACTCAACAATACCTTTCAGGCAGTTATACCTATCGTCCGATTTTCATTTCCTGTACAACGAGCTTTTAAAACGAAAGGCGAGCACTTAAATTTTGTAAATCCCGAATTAGAAAAAACAAGAAGTCAAGATTTGGATACTAGATACCATGACGCGGGCCAATATTATTTTTTTGAACCACAGACCATTTTAAAGCAAAAAACATTGGTACCAAAAAACACGACTTATGTTGAACTGGATGAAACACAAGTGCAGGACATTGACAACGAAATAGATTGGAAAATGGCAGAGTTAAAATATCAATTAAATAAACATGAAGTTTCCTGAAGAGTACCCTTTTTTGAAAAACAACAAAATCTTTGCAGAAGATTTTGCCTTAGTGCCCATTAGGTACGAAGACAGGTTGGATATCATGAAATGGAGAAATGAACAAATATATCATTTAAGGCAGACGGAGCCACTTACAAAAAACATTCAGGATCAGTATTTTAAAACCGTTGTGGCAAACCTGTTTGAACAGATTCGTCCTAACCAAATACTTTTCTCTTTTCTTAAAAAAGAAATCTGTATTGGATATGGAGGATTAGTTCATATAAATTGGATAGATAAGCATGCTGAAATTTCATTTGTAATGGACACTAAAGAGGAAGAGGAATACTTTAACATATATTGGAAAAGGTTTTTGACGTTAATAGAAATTGTAGCATTTAATGAATTGAAGCTTCACAAGATTTTTATATATGCTTTTGATTTGAGGCCTTCTTTGTATGATGCTGCAGAAAAATCGGGATTTTTTAAGGATGCAACCCTAAAGGAACACTGTTTTTTCAATGAAGAGTATATAGATGTAGTCATTTATTCAAAAATCAAAGCAAATTGAAAGTTCAGATATTGGTGGATAATCCTAAATCTTGGATTGTTCCATATGCAAGGAAACTTGAGAAGATACTAGTAAATAAATTGCACCTAGATGCATGTTTTTTGGACAAACATGAAGAAGTTACAAAGGGCGATGTTCTCGTTCTTTTATCTTGTGAGAAGATTTTCAAAAGACTCGACTTAAATAGGCATAATTTGGTGGTACATGAAAGCTATCTTCCAAAAGGCAAGGGGTGGTCTCCTTTGACTTGGCAAATTTTAGAAGGAGAAAACGAAATTCCCGTTACGCTATTCGAAGCAGCTAGTTCTGTTGATTCGGGAGACATTTATGAACAGGAAAAAATAATACTTAATGGAACTGAATTGTTAACTGAGATTAAACATAAACAGGGGATGTCCACAATTTCTTTAATATTGAAATTTTTATCAAAATATCCAAATGTTGAGGGAATGCCCCAAAAGGGAAATAGTACTTATTTTAGAAAAAGGACACAAGATGATAGTGAAATGGATTTGAATAAAACTTTGGGGGAACAGTTTAATCTGCTTAGAGTTTGTGATAATGAACGATACCCTGCTTTTTTTATAAAAAATGGAGTTAAATACTTTTTGAAAATTTACAAAGGATGAGTAACTATGTCATTTTATCTGAAAAATCGTGGAATACTGGCCTTTGTGATTTTTTAAATAGGCAAAAACCGGAGCACGACTTCTTTGCTATAAACCGGAAGAGTAACTTCACTAGTTTTGAGCTTGGCAAATTAAACCCAAGTATCATATTTATTCCTCATTGGTCATATATTATTGAAGAAGATATTTATGAGAACTATGAATGTATTGTATTTCATATGACTGATTTGCCTTATGGAAGAGGGGGGAGCCCGTTGCAAAATTTAATTGCAAGAGGACATACAGAAACAAAAGTTAGTGCAATTCAAGTAGTTGAAGAATTGGATGCAGGCCCTATTTATCTGAAACGGAGTCTTCAACTACTAGGTACTGCCGAGGAGATATATATTAGGGCAAATCAGGTTATAGCAGAAATGATACTTCATATTATCAATGAAAAACCAAAGCCAAAATGTCAAGATGGTGAAATTATGATTTTCAAAAGGAGAACATCCTCAATGAGCAATATTCAGGAGATTCAAGAACTCCCAAGGCTTTATGATCATATCAGGATGTTGGATGCGGAGGGATACCCTAAAGCGTATATTGAAACAGAAAACTTTAAAATAGAATTTACTAGAGCCTCTCTGAGAGCGGACAAATCAATAATTGCAGATGCTAGAATCATTAAAAAATAAAAAGATAATGGTCGTTGTTGCCCATCCTGACGATGAACTTTTGGGATTGGGGGCAACCATGAATCGATTGATTGCAGAATTTAATTGTTTGGTGAGAGTTGTAATTTTGGGAGAAGGTATTACCTCAAGATTAGACAAGAGGGACAAAGATTTATGTAGGGATCAATTGGAGACACATCATCAAAATATCAGTTTGGCTGGACAACAAATAGGATATCAATCAATAGGAACCTATAATTTTCCTGACAATAGATTTGATTCCGTTGACTTACTTGACATTATAAAAGTTATCGAGAAAGAAAAATCAAATTTTGGCCCCGAAATTATTTTTACCCATCATGGTGGAGATGTCAACATTGACCATCAAAGAACTTTTGATGCTGTTATCACTGCAACGCGGCCAATGGAAAACGAAACAGTAAAAACCATACTGGCATTTGAAACACCTTCGGGTACTGAGTGGAGGGCCTCCACGGATCCAAGGCATTTTGTCCCCAATTTTTTTATCAGTGTTTCCGAACGAAATTTGGAAGCAAAAATAAATGGAATGGAATGCTATGAATTTGAAAAAAGGCCATATCCGCATCCAAGATCTCCTGAGGCTTTGAGAATCCAGGCCGCCCGATGGGGAGTTGCGGTTGGGCAAAAATATTCCGAAGCATTTATGTTGGTAAGAACTATAAATTAAGAATAAAATGAAAATTGCAGACTTTGAAATTAAGGAGGAGGGTAAAACTTTTATCATCGCAGAACTATCAGCCAATCATAATGGAAGCTTGAAGAATGCCAAAGAAACGATAAAAGCCGCTAAAAAAGTGGGGGCAGACGCAATAAAACTGCAAACCTATACTCCGGATACAATGACAATTGATTGTGACAACAAGTACTTTCAAATCAATGAGGGAACCTTATGGGATGGAAAGACACTTTATCAATTATATGGGGAAGCATATACGCCATGGGAGTGGCATGAGGAACTTTTTGAATTGTCAAAAAAAGAAGGGTTGATTTGCTTTTCGTCTCCATTTGACAAGTCAGCTGTGGACTTTTTGGAGAAATTTAATGTTCCCGCATATAAAATAGCCTCTTTTGAGATTCAAGATATCCCCCTAATAGAGTATACTGCATCAAAAGGAAAACCTATGATTATATCAACAGGAATTGCCAATGAAGAGGACATAAGTTTAGCCATTGAGGCATGCTATAAAATGAATAACCGTGAAATAATTTTGTTGAAATGTACTTCCTCATACCCAGCTCCATTAGAACTTGCCAATTTAAATACGATTCCTGATTTGAAGAAAAGATTTAATGTCCAAGTTGGATTTAGCGACCACACTTATGGTAGTTTAGCCCCCACTATTGCGGTTGCTTTGGGGGCGAAGGTCATTGAAAAACATTTTATCCTTGACAAATCCATAGGGGGTCCAGATGCGGACTTTTCATTAGATGTGAAAGAGTTTAAAGAGATGGTTGATAAAGTTCGGGATACCGAAAGATTATTGGGTACGGCTACTTATGAAGTTTCTGAGAAAGTGAAAAAGAACAGAAAATTTGCGCGGTCTATATTTTTGGTCTCGGATGTTAAGGCAGGGGAATTCGTGACTGAGAAAAATATACGTTCAATTAGACCGGGTTATGGTATGCACCCTAAATTTTTGAACAGTGTATTGGGAAAAACGTTTACTAGAGATTTTGTTGAGGGAACTCCTTTGCAGGATGATATGATAAACTGAAAAGATTCAGCTTAAAACCGGAACTTACATTTTTTAACTTGTTAAGTTCTTTAGTTCCCCCATTTTTTACAGGTTTTCTACAAGTCCTTTACAGTTGTTAAGCTGCTTTCTTGAACGAACCTATTAGTAAATGGACAGGTGTTTTCTTGCATGATATTGAACTTCAAAGAAAGCTTTCTTAATGTCGTATTTAGCAAATTTAATGATTACACTTACCACCCTGATTTTTTTGACACTTACATATTATCTGCCTTAGGATATTTTGCAAGAACAATTAGCTTAATAGGGAGGATGTATTAAATTTGGTCCAAAAAGATTTCGCCCAATTTTTTAAACACTAAAAGAAGTACTTTTGAAATATATGTTGACGCCCTAATTCAATTTTGAGTTGCTTTTCCTTAAAATAATGGGAATTGCATTTCTTTAATGTTTTATACTGGGTTATTTAATTCTATGTTTTTGTAACGTAATTAATTTTATTTTGAGCTCTGTTTAATTAGTTTTTGGAGCGGTAAGGGTTGCGTATTTTATTTTTGTTTAAACATATTATAGGAAGCGGAAAAGCAACCGAACAGAGAAAAAAAGAAATCGATCTTTGATGCAAATCCCAAAGTATTTTTCTAATTATAATGCCCCTAGCTTAAAGCCTTATTTAAACTTGGGCATAAGAACAATATCTCTAGTACTTAAATTTTTATTCCTTTTATTTTTAGGAAAATACTCTATTGATGAAAGCAATTTAGGAGTTTATGGAATTTTTAATTCCTCCATCGGGTTTTCAATTTATTTAATTGGCTTCGAATATTACGTTTACATATCTAGAGCTATAGCACAAGATAAAAGTAAAGTCGTACAGATTAAGAATCAGGTTTTATTTTATATCATATCATATTTACTGTTTGTGCCGGCTATTTTATTTGTTGTTTTTTCAAACGACTTTTTAGACGTGTCATACATATGGCTTTTTATTATAATATTGATTTCAGAGCATGCTGCTCAAGAGTGTTTTAGGCTTCTGTCATTATTCAAAAAACCAATAAAAGCAAATTTGGTTCTATTGATAAGAAACATATGGATTATTGTATCAATAATCTATTTTGTTGTCGCTTCTGATATGGACCTAAAAAGGTTTTTTCTATTTTGGGCTGTTTCTTCTTTTTCGGGTTTATTACTCGGCATCTATTTTTTATCGTTTCAAATTTCCTTTGTTAAAATATGGAATGGAAGAATTAATTTAAGGGAAATATGGAAGGGTATAGGTGTTTCCATGTATTTTTTTATCAGTTCTCTAGGGATTCAGACAATTCTTTTATCAGGAAGATTTTTTTTGGACTATCATTTTGACAAAGCGGTAGTTGGGATATATACATTTTACTCTAGTATAGTTAGCCTGATTGAAGTGGTAATATACAACATGGTTGTAATGATGCTGTTTCCATATCTTCTTGAGAATGCAGATAGTGATGAAAAAGTTTTTTCTAAGTACGTGTCAAAATTCAAAAAACAAATTTATGGCCTTACAGTATTAAGTATAGCTGGCGCTGCATTGCTAATGCCTATCTTGCTTTTCATTCTAGAAAAAAAGAGCACATCAGATAATATAATTATATTTTACATAATGCTTTTAGGTGCTTTGGCCTATAATCTTTCTTTGATACCTCATTATATTATGTACGCACGAAAAAAAGAGCGCTTTATCTTATTTTCCACTCTTATTGCAGTAATTTTGAATATAATAGTTAATTATTTTTTTATTCCTGCAAATAGTTTAATGGGAGCATCGCTGGGTTATACTATAGCAATGGTGTTTTTATTTTTAGCCAAATTTAGGTTTAACAAAAAAAGCGAGTCATGAAGATTGTCATAATTGAGAGTAGAAACAATATTGCTATTTGGGACAGAGTGTTTGTTAATGGTCTTGACGGCTTTATAGAGCCGCATTATTTTATCTTCAATAAGTTTTACAGCTCAAACTATGGAAAAAACCATTATTTGAAATTTGGAGTAAGCTCAGAACATCCGGTAGAAGTCCCCGTCCAATATGATAGACAGAGGAATTTTTTCAATTCTAAAAGTACTGATCATTATGGACATTATTATTCTGAAATAAAATCTTTAATTCTAAAAATTGAACCCAAATTGATATTTGGAGAAGCGGCTTCATTTCAGGACTATCTAACCATTAAAATTTGTAGAGAACTGGGAATTACTTATCTCAACCCCATGACAAGTAGATATCCTAAGAACCGATTTGCATTTTATCTTGAGGATACCCTCATACCATTTTTGGGATCTATGGATGAATCTAGTGATTCTGAACTGGAGGTTGAATTGAATAACATTGTTTGTCGAAAATCTACACCCGATTATATGCAAAAAAAAAATTATAAGCTCAACTATGGTAAAAGAGCAAATGATCTATGGGTGAAATTTAAATCCTATCTCAACAATGACCCCAACACTCCTTCTGGCCATTCCTTTATAAACAGAAAATTAAGGTTAAGGGGGCTGAAAAAAAAGTGGCACCAACAGAGTACAACATTTTTCGGCAATGATAATAAGGGTATGAAGGTACTTTATGCCATGCAAATGCAACCAGAGTCCAATATAGATGTTTACGGACACCCATACAATAATCAAAGTAAATTGATTGAAAAAATATATAACAGCTTAGGAGAGTCTGATATTTTGGTAATTAAGCCCAACCCAAAACCGTTCATGGAATTATCGGAATCAATTATTGATATTGCAAAGAAAAACAATAGAGTGGTATTAGTTCCTTTTGATTATCCAATGAAAGAAGTGTTTGATAAAGTAGATATGATAATCTCGGTTACGGGAACAGTGGCTATAGAGGCCATTTTAAGTAATAAACCAATAGCAGTTTTAAAAAAAACATACTTTAATGATGTGGCCAATTGCACATATCTCCGTGCCCATGAAGAAATATCTGATTTTATTGAAAAGATTAGGAAAGGAGGGTACAATCCAATTTCATGGGATAAAAGAAAAAAGCACCTTGATTATTTAACAAAAGTCAGCTATAAGGGACGGATTTCAAGTGTAAACCTTAATCAGAATGAAGTTTTGACTATACAGAAAAGCTTTGTACTTTTTTTTGATCAGTTCTTAAATAGGTAAGCAAAATATTTATTGTGGCACATGTAATTAAATTTCACAAATGCTCTTAATTAAGTGAATAATAATATTCTATATCATATAATCGCATTTGGACTTGGTATTTTTGTTTTTTTCACACTTGCCATTAATCCTTTTTGGGGATTGGCTACATTCCTGATTACAACAGTTTATTTGGCAGGGATTAATAGTAAGCTTTTTTTTTCTTTTTTTCTTCAGGTTGTGTTTTTTCAAAACACTTTTATAGGGTTGACCGCTGGTCTATACAAAACAGATATTGACTTTAAAGTTGTTCATGGTGTGGGTTTTTTGGCAACCGTATTAGTTTTTGTCATTTATTTGGTTGAAGAAAAAGTAAACCTCCGAAAACTTACATTTTTAAATAGTTCTTTAGGCTTATTTCTGTTATTGTTGATTTATTTCATATTTGGATTGTCACAATATGGGCTTCAGAATTCGGCGGCTTATTTCAGACTTTTTTCTGTACCCATAACTATGTTCTTTTGTGGGTTGTATTTTTCAAAAAAGTTGTCCAAGTCATTTTTTGACACGAGCTTGAAGTTTATCTTTTTAGCCTGTGCCATCGTTGCGTTCCTTCAAGTACTATTTCCCTTAAAGGTTGGGTTGCTTCTAAATGAGCTGGCATATTATAGATTAAAGAACGGTATTGACAGTTGGTCAGAGTTGAGGCAGCATTATGGAAGCTGGCCTTTGTTTAATATAAGTTGGTTTAAAATAAACGGGTTGCGTGTAGGTTCTTTAATTAAAAGTGTCATATCATTAGGGTATTTTATTTGCATCTTCACACTGTATTTCTATTATCCCCGGAAGAAGATGACGGTTTTTCTTCTTCTAATTATTGTTGTTTTATCAGTTAACTCTAAGGGAGTGATATTTTTCACGTTTTTGGCGATTATAATCTTTTCCCTGAAAAGACGATTTCGATTGTCATTTGATGCCATCATTAGCTTATATGTCTTCTTTGTCGTTTTAACAATAATTGTGGGCTTTAATTATCATAATGAACATATTATAGGGCTTATCAGTGGTAGTGATTATATACTTTCTTTGGGAAATGGGTTAGGTTTTTCAGGAAATCTTTCTTCGGTTTCATTAAAGTCTTGGAATGGTGACGCGTTGAAGGATTTGGGCTATTGGACAAGGTTTCAGAATGGAAGTGAAAGCGTTTTCGGCGTTTTGTTTTCTAGCTTAGGGATTTTTTCTATTCTGTATATCTCATATTTTATTTACATACTTCACATTGCCCGGAAAAGACAATATGTTTTTAATTACGGGACTTTACTGCAAATCCTTCCTTTTATGCTTTTTATACAAGGGATTTTTCAAGAAGAAGCGTTTTCTCCATATGCATTTGGGCTAGTAATGTTTTTATTAGGCCTAAATATGAAGAACAACAAATTCTATGGAGAGAAAAAAGAAACGAACAAATTGATTGTCCATTATTAAGCAAAGGTTATGTCTTAGGTATGAAAAGGAAATGGCTTAGAATAGATAAGATATTGTTATTTAGTTTGGCTTTGTTCTCAATAAGTCTGAGCTTTGATCCTGATTGGAGCAGTAAGGCATTAATTCTTGTGTGTGTTTTTTCCTTTTTTGGTTTTCGTTCGGCTAATGTAAAAAAGATTAGGTTGCCGTTTTTCGTGATTACTCTGGTTGTTTTGTTTACTTTAACAAGCTCCTTTTTGCACAACACCCTTGCACAACCTGAAATTTATTCGATTCCGGGAACAATGTTAATCTTTTTTTTAACCATAGCAATAAATGAAAGAATTGGATGGCAGCATATTAAATTAGCGCTGTTTTTCTTTACTCTTGGTGTTGGGCTTGTTGGTTTGTCGAACTTAGTCCTCTTTTTTTTTAATGGTGGAGTCTTAAGCAATATTTATGGTTCATGGAATGATATTTCCATGATTGACATTCATAAAACATATTATGCCGCATTTGTAAACCTTCTTACAGCTATATCGTGGCATTTTACCTTTGAAAGAGGTGTCTGGAGAAAATGGATTCATGTAGGTATATTGATATTTTCATGGATAATGTTCTATTTCATGGGTTCTAAAAGCGGTATGGGTGTCAATGTATTGTTGAATTTGTTATTTGTTTTCCAGTTTTTAAAAATAAATCGGTTTAAAACAATTGTTTCCTTAATTTCTTTGGCACCTATATTGATGCTTGTTTTGATGTCGTTTAGTTATGTACAGCATTGTTTTATTTTGTTTGAAGGGGAAGCTTCTAGGGTAAGGAATTACAATATTAATAAGGAATTGATTTTAAAGAAACCGATTTTAGGTTATGGGACAGGAAATGAATTTAATATGATGCAACAGTCTAGAGATCCTAAAAGTTGGGAATATAAGAACCGATACAATGCTCATAATGAATATTTACATGTTTTACTTGGGGGGGGTATTGTATTGTTAATTCTTTATATGTTAATTTTTTATCTAGTATTCCAATGTACATCCTCACGTTTTATGTTACCTGCTTATTTTTTGGTGGTCATAGCATATGTTTGTATGATAGAATCATTTCTAGAGAGGCATCATGGAGTTTTTTTAGTTGCCTTTTTTGTAAATTTGTTTTATAGAGCAAAAGGGATTGGACTTAATTATGAGAATAAAGGAATTATTGGTTGATAAAGTAGTCCGAAACCGATTCGGGATTGAATTGTTAGATGATGGAGAGTTAGGAACGTTCATAAACCCCTATAGCTACCTTTTCCTTAGAAAAAACCTTAGTCTTTTTTCTAAAATTGACCGTATTTATGTTGATGGAATAGTTCTTGTTTTGCTTTTGAGTTGTGTAGGTATTTATACGAAAAGGGCAAGTTTTGATATGACATCTCTTGCTCCTAAAGTTATACAAGACTGTATTGATGCAAAATATTCAATTTATTTCATTGGTTCTACCCAAAAAGCTATTCTAGACTTTACTAATTTGATTAAACAAGAGTGGCCCAATTTGAATTTGGCAGGTTTTAGAAACGGCTATTTTAACAATTTTGAAGAGAGAAGAAAAGCATTGCAGACAATAATCAATGCTAATCCCGCGGTTGTTGTTGTTGGAATGGGCACTCCATATCAGGAAAAATTCCTTGCTGATTTAAAATCAAGTGGCTACAAGGGTAAGGGTTATACATGTGGAGGATTTATACACCAAACTACAAGAAAAGTCAATTATTACCCTAAGTTTTTTGACGTGAACAATTTAAGATGGCTATATCGAATGATTGACGAGCCCAAGCTTATTTTGAGATATCTATTATATTATCCACTATCCATTTGTTTGTTTACTTTTGACTCTATCAGACATCAGTTTAGAAGATAGACCATATGTTTTTCAAACAAAATAGATACTCAAATGTAATTACTCCTGTTTCATACATTGTTGATTTGGCAATTTTGAATATGTTCTTATATATTTTGCCCATAAACTTCCAAACACCAATATTGATTCATTTATATATATCGGTGTCTTGGGTCGTGATTTCTACGAGAAATGAATTTTATACCATTTACAGATTTTCCAAGGTCACTTATATTATAAAATTGTTGTTTGTCCAATTTGTCTTTTTCTTTTTAATGCTATATGCATTCATTGGTTTTTTTAAACAACCGATAATAAGTAGACTAGCCCTAGGGGAATATTTTGTTCTTGTTTTTGCCATAATTTCGATTGTAAAGCTTTTGAGCTATTTCTTGCTGATGGAGTATAGGGAAAAAGTAAAGGGAAATTTGAGAAATGTTGTTATTTTGGGCAAGAACAAGAAAACAGATCAGTTAAGAAACGTATTTAAAGAAAGAACGGAGTTTGGATATAATTTTTTAAAACAGTTTTCCCCTAAATCCGAAGGCTTTGATTTAGAGCATTGTTTTGAATACGTTCTGGGCAACAATGTCGATGAAATATACTGCTCTGTCTCAGAACTGAAGAATGAAGAAATGGCCAAGCTTATAAGTTTCGCGGACAATAACTTGAAAACACTCAAATTTATTCCGGACAATAAAAACATCTTTTCCAAAAAACTAAAGTTTGAGTACTACGATTACATTCCTGTTCTTTCTTTAAGAGACATCCCGTTGGATAGTCCTATAAACGCCTTTATAAAAAGAAGCTTTGACGTTGTTTTTTCACTTATTATAATTATTGGGGTTTTATCATGGCTAACCCCTATTTTGGCGTTGTTGATTACTCTTGAATCCAAGGGACCTGTATTTTTTAGACAAACACGAAATGGCATTGATAACAGGGAGTTCTATTGCTATAAGTTTCGGTCCATGGCGCCCAATAAGAATGCAGACTATATACAGGCTACAAAAAATGATATGCGCATTACCAAGACCGGAAAGTTCATTAGAAAGACCAGTATAGATGAGCTGCCTCAATTTTATAATGTCTTGTTCGGGACGATGTCCGTAGTGGGACCCCGCCCACATATGGTAAAGCACACCAACGAATATGCGACTAGCGTAGACAAGTACATGGTTCGTCATTTTGTCAAACCTGGTATTACTGGCTTGGCCCAAGTACGGGGATATAGGGGGGAGATTGAACAAGAAGCCGATATTCAAAACCGTATTAAATTCGATATTTTCTATATTGAGAACTGGTCGTTGTTCCTCGATTTAAAGATAATTGTGCAAACTGTTCTTAATGCATTTAAAGGAGAGGCGAAGGCTTATTAGTTGCTTATGAAAAAAACACTCATCACTGGAGCAGCGGGATTTTTAGGATCACACCTTTGTGATAGGTTCATTGCCGAAGGCCATCATGTTATCGGTATGGACAACATGATTACCGGGGATATCAAGAACATAGAGCACCTGTTCCACCTAAAGCGGTTTGAGTTCTTTCATCACGATGTTACCAAATTTGTGCATGTTCCAGGCAAGATGGACTACATCCTTCACTTTGCTTCGCCAGCAAGTCCAATCGACTATCTTAAAATTCCGATTGAAACACTAAAGGTTGGCTCTTTGGGAACACTCAATTTGTTGGGATTGGCAAGAGATCACGGAGCACGGATACTAGTAGCCTCTACTTCCGAGGTGTATGGCGACCCCTTGGTACACCCACAAAACGAGGAATATTACGGAAACGTGAGTCCCATTGGGCCGAGAGGAGTATATGATGAGGCCAAACGCTTTATGGAATCCATAACCATGGCCTATCACCGGCACCATGGACTGGACACCCGTATCGTTCGGATTTTTAATACCTATGGATCTCGAATGCGCCTTAATGACGGCCGAGTGGTTCCCGCTTTTATGGGTCAGGCCCTTCGTGGAGAGGATTTGACGGTTTTTGGAGATGGCTCGCAATCCCGTTCCTTTACCTATATCGATGACCAAATCGAGGGCATTTACCGCCTTTTGATGAGCGATTATGTAGAACCCATCAACATCGGGAACCCGGATGAAACCACGATTTTGGAGTTTGCAGAGGAAATCATTAAACTAACGGGAACCGACCAGAAAATTGTTTTTAAACCTTTACCGCAAGACGATCCTATGCAACGTCAGCCCGATATTTCACGTGCAAAGGAAATTTTGGATTGGGAACCCAAGGTTCATCGTTCCGAAGGGCTCAAAAAAGTATTCGAATACTTTAAATCCCTTTCGGATGAAAAGTTATGGGAGGCCCACAGAGATTTCTCTCCAAATAACTAGACAAAAGTTCCCGTCAAAACGTATTTTTGCCAAAACATCAAATCATGAATATCCTGGTCTTGGGCTCTGGCGGTCGCGAACATGCCATTTCCCTAAAAATCTCTCAAAGCCCTAAAACATCTAAACTTTTTGTAGCGCCCGGCAATGCGGGCACCTCTCAAATTGCCACAAATGTTGAGGTGGGCGTGAACGATTTTGAAGCCATCAAACAATTGGTGCTCAAAGAGGGTATCGAATTGGTGGTGGTAGGACCGGAAGACCCTCTGGTAAATGGGGTACATGATTTTTTCTTGAACGATACCGAACTGAACGCCGTTCCTGTTATCGGGCCGGAGAAAGCTGCTGCAGAGCTCGAAGGAAGCAAGGAATTTGCCAAGGAGTTTATGATGCGGCACAATATTCCAACGGCTGCTTACGAAAGTTTTACAAGTGAGACATTGGAAGAGGGATATGCCTTTTTGGAAACCCTAAAACCACCTTACGTGCTCAAGGCCGATGGACTTGCAGCTGGAAAAGGGGTTTTGATCCTTCAAGATTTGCAAGTGGCCAAGGATGAGCTTAAATCCATGCTGGTCGACTTCAAATTCGGGAACGCAAGTGCCACGGTGGTCATCGAAGAGTTCTTGGACGGTATCGAACTGAGCTGTTTTGTGTTGACCGATGGCACTAATTATAAAATTCTTCCTACCGCTAAAGATTACAAAAGGATAGGTGAGGGAGACACCGGACTCAACACGGGTGGCATGGGGGCCATTTCCCCGGTTCCTTTTGCCGATTCTATCTTTATGGACAAGATAGAGCGCCAAATCGTAAAACCGACCGTAGACGGGCTTAAAGCGGATAATTTACCTTATGTGGGCTTTATCTTTATCGGATTGATCAAAGTCGGCGATGAGCCCAAAGTAATCGAGTACAACGTTCGTATGGGAGATCCCGAGACCGAAGTTGTGATTCCGCGCCTTAAAAGTGATCTTGTGGATGTGTTATTGGCCATGGCGAACGGCACCCTTGATCAAATTGACCTTCAAATTGATGAAAGGACCGCAACCACGGTTATGGCCGTATCGGGAGGCTACCCTGAAGCCTACGAAAGAGGCAAGGAAATCACAGGGGCAGAAAACATTCAAGATTCTATTGTTTTCCATGCGGGAACTAAAATGTCCAACGGAAAAGTAGTGACCAACGGAGGTCGTGTAATAGCCGTTACTTCCTTTGGAAAAGACTTTAAGGAAGCATTGAAAACATCCTATCAAAATATGGAAAAGCTCCATTTTGATGGAATGTATTACCGAAAAGATTTAGGATTTGACCTATAGGTAGGAGTGGGAGCTAATCTCTTTGTTCTCCTCGTTATTGTCGTTGAAAATCTTCAACTGGCCCATCCAGTACACCATCGCCACAAAACCGATGATCATAAAAATCCAGTTAATGGAGTTGGAACCCCACCAGCTGTGCATAAAGCGGAAAAAATCCAATGGTGCGAAAAGGTAGTTTACAAATAAGTCCTCTATACCGTAAAAAAACTTGCTCATCTTGGCTATATTTACTTTACAAAAGTAGCAAAAGATAGGATGATTTCAAGCTTTTTCGGAAAAACTAAACCCATAAACAATATAGTTCTCGCCAGTTTCCTGTTCCTATTCTATTTTACCAATGTTTTTTTTCAACTGGGAGATCAAAGGATCAATCGGGTTATTCCCTTGGAAATGATGCTGTTTGCGGTTTTGTTGGTCTCGGTTTTCATCACCAATCAAATTGTAAGAACGGAAAAGGCAACAGAGTCAAACTCCTATGCGATGCTCTTTTTTGTACTTCTGATTGTTACGTTTTCCGATGAATTGGTGCTTCAAAACGTACTGTTCGCCAACTTTTTTTTGCTCTTGGCCTTCTGGAGGATATTGTCCATCAAATCCACAAAAAACGTAAAGCACAAAATTTTTGATGCCTCCCTATTGATTGCCATTGCAAGTTTGTTCTACGATTGGGCCCTTGCCTTTATGCTCCTCGTTTTTTTTGTGATCGGGGTCTACGACCGTAAAACGTTCAAAAATTGGTTGGTTCCATTGTTGGGGGTAGGTACAATTTTTATACTTACGTTCACCGTTTTGAAACTCAAAGGGTCAATGAACTTTTTTGAGGACCATTATCAATTTTCCTTGGGCCTTTTTACCAGCAAATCCTTCTTTCAGGTATTGAACATAAAGACATTGATCTATCTGATTTTGACCATACTCGTTTCCATTGCCGTGTTCATTAGGTTGAGAAACGTGAGCGGAGGAAAATTACTGTTGCTTCGAATCGTGTTTTTAATCTTTGTTTTGGGCACCGGTATTATTCTCTTTACCCCTGCCGATGCATCGCCCGTTTTGCTTACCTTTTTTCCTGCCGCCGTATTTTTTACCAATTATTTTGAAGTGATGAAAAAAAGAAGGCTTCAGGAAGCTTTAATGGTAGGCTTTGTGGTATTGGCCTGTTCGCTTTTTGCCGTTCACCTCAACTAAATATGGCATAAAGCAATATCTTTGAACAAAATTTAAGCTATGTTCAGCGATTTTGCATTCAATATATTTCAAGAAAGTATTGATACCTATCACATCAAGGACGATGTGTACCAAGAATTCAGCAACCCCTATCCAAAGGATAAAGTGGAGCATTTGCTGTATAGGAAAAACTGGATTGATACCGTGCAGTGGCATTACGAGGACATTATCCGGGACCCACAAATCGACCCTGTTGCCGCGTTGGACCTCAAACGTAAAATCGATGCCAGCAATCAAGATCGTACCGATTTGGTGGAATATATCGATAGTTACTTTTTGAATAAATACCAATCGGTACATGTAAAAGAAGAGGCCACCATCAATACCGAAAGCCCGGCCTGGGCCATTGACCGTCTTTCCATTCTCGCGTTGAAAATATATCACATGCAAGAAGAGGTAAACCGTACCGATGCATCACCAGAGCACATTAAAAAATGTAGTGGGAAACTAGCGGTGCTTTTGGAGCAGAAAAAAGACCTTTCCACCGCCATTGACCAGTTGTTGGCCGATATTGAGGCAGGGGAAAAGTACATGAAAGTCTATAAACAGATGAAAATGTACAACGACGACGAACTTAACCCGGTGCTTCGTGGTCAAAAAGGGTAAACATACCCATATCTTGGTCATTCGCCTGTCCGCTATGGGCGATGTGGCAATGACCATTCCCGTGCTCCGTGCACTCATTGATAAATACCCTGAAATTAGGTTGACCATCCTCACCAAAAAGAACTTCATGCCCATTTTTGATGGCTTGGAGCATGTGCAGGTCAAAGAGGCCGATGTTAAAAATAGACACAAGGGTTTGATGGGTCTTTGGCGCCTCTACAAAGAATTGAAACCCCTACAGTTTGATGCCGTTGCGGACCTCCATAATGTGTTGCGCAGCCGCATACTCAAAAAGTATTTTGCCCTGGACCGTCTTCCTTTTGCCCAAATTGATAAAGGAAGGAAGGAAAAAAAAGCACTCACGCAATCTAAAAACAAAGTTTTTGAGCAGCTAAGGACAACCCACCAGCGCTATGCCGATGTTTTTGGACAATTGGGATTCCCGGTTGACCCATCAAATGCCAAGCCATTAGAGCGTATTCAACTTTCCGAAAAAGTGTTGGGACTGGTAGGACAGGATGTGAAAAAATGGGTAGGCATTGCCCCTTTTGCCGCGCATGAAGGCAAAATGTATCCATTGGAATCCACCAAGGAAATCATCAAAAAATTGGATGATACCGAAAAGTATAAAATTTTGCTTTTTGGCGGTGGGGCCAAAGAAATTGAAGTGTTGGAAGGTATGGCCCAAACCAGTGAAAATGTGTTTTGCATGGCAGGCAAGCTCAAATTATCCGAAGAGTTGGAACTCATTTCCAACTTGGATGTAATGTTGTCCATGGACAGTGGCAATGCCCACATGGCGGCCAACTACGGCATTCCCGTGGTTACTCTCTGGGGGGTTACCCATCCGTTTGCCGGGTTCTATCCATTTGGTCAGCCCATGGAGAATGCGCTCATGGCCGACCGTGGTATCTACCCTTTGATTCCGACCTCGGTTTATGGTAACAAGGTGCCCCAAGGGTATGAGAACGCCATGAAAACCATCAAACCGAAGGATGTAGTGGACAGGTTGATGGTATTTTTGGAGGGTTGAGCAACCAATAACCGATAGTCGTATCTTTTTCATACAAACAATTATCTTAACTTTCCATGTCCTTTCATGGACGTTAACACAAGTCACATAAAAAGCAAACTATGAAAAGAACAAACTTGTTATTTTCCGCGCTTATGGGAATTTCTATACTTTCCTGTTCCGTTGATGAATCAACTGGTATTCCGACGGAAGAAGTACCGCGGTTGAACATTACTTTTATCATGGATAACGAGGCTGAAAGATTGGATAATTTGGGCAACCCTGTATCGGTTCCCGAAGGAAATGCAGCGCAAGACCCCGATTTTGAAGTTCTGGGATTGCATTTTATGGGCCTGTATCCGGACAAGTTCACTCCCTATGATGAGGGTGTCACCATCACTTCGACCGCGACTACGGGAAGCGGGGGAGCAACCGCCATCGATTTTGACAGCGAAGTGTTTTTGAATGAAGATATCAACACCTTTAGCATTCCATTGAGTTACGTAGCCTCAGGCACATATGAATATTTTAGGGCTTCTATTGGATACCAGAAATACAAAATCGTATACAACCTTGAGGGAGCCGAAACGGAAATTCCCGACTGGCCGGATGGTGTTGACGATAATATTGATGTGGATGCCACTGTTGGGTCTTTTTTGGGTTACAACACTTATATCGGCAATTATACTTTGGACAAACTTACAGTAGATGTCAATGGGAATAAGGCCCAAGGGTATTTTGGCCTGGAAACCCAAGGGAATATTAACGGGTTTGTCCTGACGCAATTAACACAAGGCAATGCTCCGCAAACCACAGTGCCCAACCCCATTGATGATACATCCCCGGTTCCGGAGGGCTCATGTGTGGTAACGGGACAATTTCCATCGGCTTTGGTGATACCAGCAAATGCATCCGAAGACATTAATATTGAAGTGGTCATATCCATCAACCAAAGTTTTGAATGGGAAGATGGTAACGGCAACGGTAAATATGAACCTCTATTGGGTGAAAGCGTCGTGGATATGGGCACAAGGGGCGTGTTCCCTTCCGTAGTGGATTAGGCCACTGTTCCCTGGCAACTACTACCGGCCCCTGCGGTACAACCGTAGCAATGTTGAGAAATGATAATGTCCCGATCACTGAGCACATCATCATTATAATCCTTGATGTGCTTTACCTTGCTCGCCACTTTTAGGTCCAACATTTGATTGAAATCGCAGTCGTACAACCAACCGTCCCAACTTACGGAGATGGTATTGGTGCACATTACGTTTTCAACCGCGGCCGGATTATAGGCCTCAACCAAGGAATACATATAATCCTCGTAATTATCGGATGCGATGAGGTAGTCCAAGAACCGAGAAATGGGCAGATTGGTGATGGCAAAAAGATTGTGGAAATCGATATCAAAATCTTCTTTTAAGGCCTTTTTGAAATCTCGCTCCATCGCGCTTTGGTCGGTAGGCAAAAAGGCCCCTGAAGGATTGTAGACCAAATCCAAGCGCAGATCGCTGTTTGGCATTCCGTAACCTACCTTGTTGAGCATCTGCAAAGCTTTGATGGATTTATCAAAAACACCATCACCACGTTGTTTGTCCGTTTTACCCCGGGTGTAGTGCGGCATGGAAGATACCACATGGACGTTATGTTTTTTAAAGAACTCAGGAAGGTCGTGGTACTTTTTATTGGCCAAAATGATGGTCAAATTGGAGCGGACGATAAAATCCTGGATACCCGCTTTGGAAGCTTCTTCCACAAACCACCTAAAATCCGGGTTCATTTCCGGAGCGCCGCCGGTAAGGTCCAAAGTATGTGCCCCAGTGTTGCGGATGACCTCCAGACATTGTTCCATGGTTTCCCGCGTCATGATCTCCTGTCGGTCAGGGCCGGCATCCACATGGCAGTGCGCACAGACTTGGTTGCACATATACCCTACATTGATCTGGAGCACCTCCAACTTTTTGGGCTTTAACGGGAATTGACCTGTTTCTGCAATTTTATCCTTAAAAAACGGAAGTTCTCCCCCGGAAAAAAGGTCGCCGCTCAATATTTCCAATTGTTTTTGGGTATTGGCAAGCTCGTCTTCCTGCGCTTTCAACGATTTTTTAGCTGCTTTTTTTATGTCCGTGAGTATGCTTTGCGTCATTTCTACTTTTTATAATCCTAGAGGAAACCTTGATGTTCCACTTGAAATATTTTTCAGTCCAACTCCTTCAAGCGAAGCGTTCCAATGTTACATGGAAAGTTTATCGTACTTGTTCATCATTTGAACACCATGTACCAATGTTGCACCACTTTCTATAGCTGCACCGGCGTGTACGGCCTCCATCATCTCTTCCTTGGTAATGCCACGTTGCAGACCATCTTTGGTATAGGCATCTATACAGTAAGGGCATTTTACCACGTGTGCTACCGCAAGGGCAATCAAGGATTTTTCGCGGGCACTGAGGGCACCTTCCTCGAAAACCTTTCCGTAGTAGTCAAAAAACTTTTTGCCCAGTTCCTCGCTCCATTCTGTGATGTTGCCAAATTTTCTAAGGTCTGCTGGGTCGTAATATGAATTGGCCATGTTCTTCTATTTAATGTTTTACCTAAACATACAACAATTATCACTATTCCTTTAGGTCGAAAGTATTTGTGCAAGATTACAGATCCTGAAAAATAAATATCTCGTGATACAGGAGATCTGATTATCAGATATCTAAAAAGAAAAGAGCGACAATTGTCGCTCTTCTACTAATTCAAATTATGAAGGAAATGTTTATTTTGAAGGTAAAACAACAGTATCCACCACATGGATAACCCCATTGGATTGGTTCACGTCGGCGATCGTTACAGTGGACACGTTTCCGGCACCGTCCTTGATCATGATCATACCTTTGTCCATCATGGCGGTCAAGGTATCTCCGTTCACTGTGGTAAGCTCGGCCATGCCGTCACCTTTCTTAATCCATTTTTTCAAGTCTTTGGCGTTGTATTTTCCAGCCACTACGTGATAGGTAAGTACTCCTTGCAATTTTGCCTTGTTCTCTGGTTTGAGCAGCGTAGCCACAGTTCCATCGGGCAATTTTTCGAATGCACTGTTGGTCGGGGCAAATACGGTGAATGGGCCTTCACCTTGCAGAGTTTCTACCAATCCAGCAGCTTTTACGGCAGCGACCAAAGTAGTATGGTCTTTAGAGTTTACGGCATTGGAAACAATATCCTTGCTTGGATACATGGGGGCTCCCCCTACCATTTTAGTTTGTGAAAAACCTGTAGTGATGGTCATAAATCCAGCACAAGCAATTAGTAACGTTAATGTTTTAATAGATTTCATGAGATTAAATTTTTAGTTTATATAATCACTTACGGAGTTTTGACTAAATGGGTTTGGTTTTTTGATTGTAGCGAGGTCTTTTAATCGAAATACAATGTTGTAGTAACCTTGGAAAACTATCATTATATTACCTTTACACGGTATTACTTTTAAGAAATGCTTGAAGATAAATCCATAGGCTTGGTGCTTTCCGGGGGAGGTGTCCGTGGCATGGCACATATAGGACTTATAAAGGCCATGCGCGAACATCAGATTGAGGCCAAGGTGGTCGCAGGCACAAGTATCGGTGCATTGGTCGGTGCGCTATATGCCAACGACAATTCGGTGGAGGATATGCTGAAGTTCTTTAAAGAGACCCCATTGTTCCAGTATAGCTTTTTTGCCATCAACAAACCCGGGTTTATCGACACGGAGCGGTATTTTAGTATTTTTAAGCATTTTTTTCCCGAGAACAACTTCAAAAGTTTAAAACGCCCTCTTTTTGTGGTCGCAACAGATTTATTGAAAGGTAGCGAGAAGGTGTTTTATGAGGGGGAACTCATCAAACCTTTATTGGCATCAGCCGCCTTACCGCCCGTTTTCAGCCCCGTAACCATTGATGATGTACTGTATGCCGATGGAGGAATCATGAACAATTTTCCAAAGGAATATGTACATCATATTACAGACTATACCATTGGGAGCAATGTGTCCATAACCGTTCCCTTGGAAAAAAAGGATTTGAGAAATTCCTTTCAGTTGACAGCAAGGGTCACTAGTTTAATGATCCATGCATCGAATCATGAGAAGATGATGGAATGTGATCTATTTATCGAGCCTAGCGAATTGGAGACCATAGGCGTTCTTGATAAAAAAGGTATCGAAAACGCTTTCAATATAGGGTACGAACATGGAAGCAGGGCCTTGGAAAAATTGTTGACCAAGACCTAGTTAGGCCATTTCAATCTATACATCGTCATAATCCACCTTTATACTTGGTGTGGTAGGATGCGATTGACAGGTGAGGATAAACCCTTCTTCAATTTCGCTGTCGGTAAGGATCTGGTTTCTTACCATTTCCACCTTCCCTTCGGTAAGTCGCGCAATGCAGCTGCTGCAAACACCGCCTTGGCAAGAGTACGGAGCATCTATATCTTCTTTTAGGACCGCATCCAACACCCGTTCCTTTTTGTCCATTACAAAGGTAAAGGTCTCATCGTCCAAAAGAACTTCCACTCTTGTTTTGCCTTCCAGTTCTTCGGCAAGCTCGTCATCGCCATCATCACCGGTGGTAAACAGTTCAAAGTGGATTTTTTCCTTGGGAACACCATTGTCTTGTAAGGTATCCGTTACCTGATCTATCATTTCTTCTGGGCCACAAAGGTAAAAACCATCAAACTCGGTCCCCTTGAACTTGTTTTTGAGCACAAAATTCACGGTCGAACGCTCTATCCGTCCAAAAAGGGCATCTTCCTCGGTGGACCTGCTGTACACATACTGTACAAAAAAGCGGTCTCCATAACGTTCCTTAATGGATTGTATGGTCTTAAAATACATGGTCTCTTCCGGTGATTGATTTCCGAAAACCAATACAAAAGTACTTTCTGTGTTGCTCTCCAAAACTGTTTGGGCAATGCTCATGATGGGAGTAATACCGCTTCCCGCTGCAAAAGCCGCTATCTTTTTTGGAGAAGAGGCATCAAAAATAAAGCGCCCTTCGGGGACCATTACCTCAATTTCGTCCCCAGCCTTCAACTGCTCGTTGGCAAAGACGGAAAAAGTTCCCCCTTCCATTTTTTTGATGCCCACCGTCAATTTTCCAGACGAAGGTGGTGATGAAATGGAATAGGCCCTGCGAAGTTCCTTTCCATCCAAAGTGAATTTTAAGGTAATGTATTGACCAGCTTTAAAGCTGTAATCCTCTTTTAAGTTTTCTGGTATGTCAAAGGTAAGGGCCACGGCATTTGGCGTCAATCGGTCCACCGCGGCTATTTTTAGGGCATGAAAATGACTCATGTATCGAATTTTGCTGCAAAATTAAGCATTACAGACTTTTTGCACGCCTATTTTTATAAAAAGCATGTCTCTTCTGTAACAAATCCGATAAATTAGACACCAACTAAAAAAACGCCAACCATGCTCAAACATTTTATTGGACTCCAATGGAAGTCTTTTTTTAGGTCAGCAACTTTTAAGACCGAGATTTGGTTTAAGATATTGATGGCCTTGGGGGCCCTATACTTTATTGTGGTTTTCCTGGGAATGGGTGTCGGAGCCTTTTTCTTGATCAAGGAAATGGAAATGGGCGATCCGCTTCGTGTTGTCAATCAGTTTATGATCTATTATTTGGCCTTTGACCTAGTGTTTAGGTACATGCTGCAAAAAATGCCCGTCACCAATATCAAACCTTTGCTCTATCTGCCGATTAGCAAGAGCAAGGTGGTCAATTTTTCATTGGGAAAAACGTTAATATCCTTCTTTAATCTTGCACATGCCTTCTTCTTTATTCCGTTTAGTATAGTTTTACTTGTGGAGGGATATCCACCTTTGCAGGTCGTAGGTTGGCATCTGGCATTAATGGCCATAATTTACTGCAACAACTTTATCAATGTAATGGTGAACAACCAGAATGTGGTTTTTTATATCATTGCGGCATTGTTCATTGTTGCAGGTGCATCACAGTATTACCAATGGTTTGATATTACCATCTATACCGGTCCAATTTTCGATTTTTTCTACGACATCCCTTGGACGGCGATTATCCCTTGGTTGATTTTGATAGGATTGTATTATGGCGCCTTTGCCTATTTTAAAAAACATATGTATCTGGATGGCGGTTTGGCCAAGAAACAGACCGAGGCCAAGACCGAAAACCTCGAATGGTTGGATCGCTTTGGGAATTTGGGAACCTTCCTGAAGAACGACATCAAACTGATAAAACGAAACAAAAGATCACGTTCTGCCGTAATTGCAGGCGCCTTCTTTATTTTTTACGGACTCCTGTTTTTTACCGGGGCTTTGGAAGTTTACGATGGCCCTTTCTGGAAAATCTTTGCAGGGATATTTGTTACCGGCGGCTTCCTGTTCAGTTTTGGACAGTACGTTCCCAGTTGGGACAGTAGTTATTACCCCTTGATGATGAGCCAAAACATCAAATACCGCGAATACCTATCCTCAAAATGGTATTTGGTGATCATTGCGACCATTATATCCACCATTTTGGCCACTTTCTATATCTATTTTGGATGGGAAGCCTATGCTGCTGTTTTGGTAGGAGGCATTTATAATGTTGGTATAAACAGTTATCTGGTACTTTTGGGAGGAGCTTACGTCAAAACCCCGATAGACCTTACATCCAACAAAAAGGCATTTGGCGATAAGCAGGCTTTTAATGCAAAAACGCTCTTGCTCACTTTGCCAAAAATGGTATTGCCCATCGGCATTTATGCCATTGGCCACTTTTTGATCAATCCCATGGCCGGATACATTTTTGTGGCTGTTTTTGGACTGCTCGGATTCGTTTTCAAGAACAAGGTGTTCACCATGATCGAGGGCATCTACAAAAAGGAGAAGTACAAAACTTTACTGGCATACAAACAGAAATAACACACCATTAATATAAAAAACATGATCACAGTTCATAATTTGACCAAGACCTACGGCGAGAACACCGTTTTGAACATTGACCACTTGGAGATTCCCAAAGGACAGAGCTTTGGCTTGGTCGGGAACAATGGAGCGGGGAAAACAACGCTTTTCAGTTTGTTGCTCGATTTGATTCAGCCCTCATCCGGCCATATCATCAATAAAGATGTGCAAGTGGACCAGAGCGAGGATTGGAAGCCCTTTACCTCTGCCTTTATCGATGAGACCTTCTTGATCGGGTACCTCACTCCAGAGGAGTACTTCTACTTTATCGGGGAGCTGCGAGGCAGGAACAAGGCCGATGTGGATGCCCTGTTGTCCAATTTTGAGGATTTCTTTCACGATGAGATCTTGGGCCAGAAAAAGTATTTGCGGGACCTTTCCAAAGGAAACCAAAAGAAAGTGGGCATTGTGGCCAGCTTTATCGGCAACCCCGAAGTGGTGATCTTGGACGAGCCTTTTGCCAATTTGGACCCGACCACCCAAATCCGATTAAAGGGAATCATCAAAGATCTGGCGGCCAAAGATGGGGTCACTGTTTTGGTTTCCAGTCACGATTTGATCCACGTAACCGAAGTCTGCGAACGGATCGTGGTGCTCAACAAGGGCGAAATTGTGAAGGATATCCATACCTCTGCGCAAACCATGAAGGAACTCGAAGCCTTCTTTGCAGGTTAATGTTTGAAAAGCGACATTAAAATTCTTGCATTTTATCGATAAGCCTTATAATAATCCGCTCATTTTTGAGTTTAAGGTTACACAAGATTATCGATAATTTTGAAGCTTCATCATACATTTTTAGGCGCCATGGTTTTGGGAGGACTTGCATTCAATGCCTGTTCCACCCAAAAGGACAAGTTCATCAACCGAAATTGGCACGCCATCAATACCGAGTTCAATACCTTGTACAACGGTAACCTGGCCTTTCAAAAAGGGCTGGAAGAAATCAATGCCAACTACCGTGACGACTATTGGGAAATCCTTCCCGTGGAGCGCCTCAAGGTGACCGATGAAATAAAACTGGACTCCGAGGACAACAACCCCAACTTTCTTATTGCAGAGGAAAAGGCCACCAAGGCCATCCAAAAGCACAGCATGGACATCAAGGACGAGGAGCGCAATCCACAGATTGATGAAGCGTTTCTTTTGCTTGGGAAGTCCCGCTATTTTGACCAGCGTTATATTCCCGCGCTGGAATCTTTCAACTACATCCTTAGAAAGTACAGCAAGAGCGACAAATTGAACGAAGCCACCATTTGGCGGGAAAAAACCAACATGCGGTTGGACAACCCCGAAGTGGCCATTAAAAACTTGAAGCGACTTTTCAAATACGAAAAGTTGAAGGACCAGGAATATGCCGATGCCAATGCGGTTCTCGCCCAGTGCTATATCAACTTGAATGCGCCCGATACCGCCATTCAAAAACTGAAAATATCCCAGGCCTACACCAAAAAGAATCCCGAAAAGGGAAGATACCTGTTCATCATTGGGCAGTTGTATGACCAATTGGGGCATCAGGATAGTGCCAACTATGCCTACAAAAAGGTCATTGAGCTCAACCGTAAATCGCCACGGGTGTACATGATCAATGCCCATTTAAAGACAATACAGAACACCGAACTTGCTGAAGAAAACCGGGAAGAAATGCTGGAATACCTCACGGATTTGGAAGAGAACCGGGAGAATAGGCCCTTTTTGGACAAAATCTACCGTCAGGTGGCCGAATATCACATGGCTTATGGTCAGGATAGTTTGGCCTTGGCTTATTATAACAAATCGATTCAGGCGACCCAAGGAGAACGCAAGTTGTTCGCCTTGAACTATCAAAGTTTGGCAGACTATTATTTTGATAAGGATGAATATCGATTGGCAGGTTCCTACTACGATAGTACTTTGACCAACCTGAACGAAAACACAAGAAAGCATCGCAGTATCAGTAAAAAACTGGACAACCTAGAGGATGTAATCAAATATGAGGATATCGTTCAGCACGCCGATAGTGTGATTACATTGTACCAAATGCCCGTTGCAGAACGAACCGCTTATTTTGAGGACCATATTGCCGAGATGAAACGCAAGGAAGAAGCGGAGGCGGAGAAACAACTGGAACGTACCAATGCCGGTTTTGCTACGTTTGCCAACAGTAAGGGCGGTAAAGAGAATCAGGGAAAGTTCTATTTCTATAACATTACCAGTCTGGGCCACGGCAGAAACGATTTTAAGACCCGTTGGGGCACAAGGAATTTAGAGGACGATTGGCGCTGGAGCAACAAATCCAAAACCTTGGTTTCCGAAGCAACAGGAGAGGAGATTGCTGCCAACGAAGAAGTGTTGACCGAGGACCAAAAATATTCAGTCGACTATTATTTGGAACAAGTGCCCACCGATGTGGCCGTTATCGATAGTTTGAAGGGTGAACGCAATTTCGCCAATTATCAATTAGGACTGATTTATAAAGAGAAGTTCAAGGACAATATGCTGGCCGCTGCCAAATTGGAGCGCGTACTGTCCTCCAATCCCGAAGAGCGTTTGATTTTGCCATCAAAATATAATCTGTACAAGATTTACGAGGAATCCGGAAGCCCATTGGCAATGGACATGAAACAGAACATTATTACCAATCACCCGGATACACGCTACGCAGAAATTTTGTTGAACCCACAGGCTGTACTTGACGGAAATACGGATAGTCCTGATGCGAGGTATGTGGCCTTGTTCAAAAAGTATGAACAGCAGCAATTTTTGGAAGTTATTACCCAATCGGAAGAATATATCAACCAATTTACTGGAGACCCCATTGTGCCCAAGTTCGAGATGCTGAAAGCGAACGCCATTGGCCGTTTGCAAGGTTTTGAACCCTTTAAGGAAGCTTTGAACTATGTAGCACTCACCTATCCCAACAATCCCGAGGGCAAAAAGGCCGAACAGATGGTAGAGGAACAACTCCCCAAATTGGAAACCAAGGAATTTTCCCCAGAAACAGGTTCCACAGGAGCAGGAAACTGGAAAGTGGTTTTTCCGTTCAAGATCAAGAATGATGAAAATGCGACCAAGCTCAAAAACCGTTTGGTCGAGGTAGTGGACGAACTAAATTACAAGAACATTGTATCCAAGGACATCTATAATTTGGAAGATGAGTTTGTGGTTGTACATGGGTTTCCATCCCAAGATTTCGCCCTGGGCTTTGCTGAGCTTATAAAAAACAATAAGGACTACCTCATTAAAGATGAGAATTTTGTAGTTTTATCCGACAATTATAAAATTATACAGGTCCATAAGAATTTGGAATCATACAAAGCACAATTTTAATCCCCAAAACCCTAGAACACTATGTTTTCTGACAACAAAAAACCACGACCTATGAATGAATTTGGCGGGCAGCCCAACAGAATTGAAAAGAACACTAAAATAAAAGGTGATATTACTTCGGAAGCCGACTTTAGAATAGATGGCAAACTGGAGGGCAATGTGACCACGTCCGGTAAGGTCGTTATCGGAAAGGATGGCTATATCAACGGAAAAGTAGAATGTGTGAATGCTGATATCGAAGGTAAATTCAATGGTGAGCTCAATGTAAAGGACCTCCTTTCCTTAAAATCTTCTGCATATATCGAAGGCACCGTAAGCGTAGCAAAATTGGCCGTAGAACCCGGGGCAACCTTTAATGCCGCCTGTACCATGGGCAAGGGTGCTGCATCTGCATCCGCAACCAAAATGCAGTCAACCACAAAGAATGAGCCAGCAAAAGCCTCCTAAAAAGTATAAAAAGACAATCAATACAGCCGCCCGTTTGTCTGGTTCCGCCATTCAAATGGGCGTTGTCATTTATTTTGGGGTATGGGGCGGTAAATGGCTGGATGGTCATTTTCGGACGGAAAGAGTATTCTTGCCCATCTGTACTGTACTTGCGGTTGGTGTTTCCATATATTTGGTAATTCAACAGGTCAAAAAAATCAACGATTGAAGTTAAGGACTTACCCTATTCGATTTGTTTTCCTTTTGTTAGTAGGATTAATAGCCTTGTTCTTTGCACAGTCATGGATTTTGGAGGGCAAGGGCCATGACCCGCACTCACTACATATTATAAAGAGCTATGTGCTCAACCTGATAATGGCTTTGATCGTTTTTTTTGCCATTTACATTTTCAGGAACAAATACAGGGACTTGCTCGGCTTCTTTTTTTTAGGGGGGAGTCTTCTAAAGTTTGCACTTTTTTTCATTTTTCTATACCCCTCCTATATTTTGGACGGCACTCTGGAGCGTTTGGAGTTCCTTGTGTTCTTTGTACCCTATGGATTTGCGCTCGTTCTGGAAACCTACTTTTTGGTGAAACTGCTTAATACTGTGTAACAAAGGGTGGATTTTATTCAAAAAAAACAAAGAAAAAAATAATACCCGAAAAAGCTTTTTTCTTTTGAAGGAGCAATGTATTTTTGCACCAATTTTTGAGGACCCATAGTTGGATCATATGCGATATTCTTTTTTCAGTAAAAAACTAGTTGCCGTAATTTTTTTAATTGCGGGATTTGTATCGGCCCAAAATCATGAGGGAGAAGAAGTTGAAACCGGTGCGCATGATTTAAAGACCCAAATCAAGGAATATATCGATCATCACTTGTTGGATTCGTATGACTTCAATCTGTATTCCTACACTACGGATGAAGGAGAGCACAAATACATCGGATTCCCGCTTCCTGTGATTCTTTGGGATAATGGACTCAAGGTTTTTTCTTCTTCACAGTTTGAGCATGGGGAGGCCGTAGCTGAAGTGGATGGAAATCACTACGCACTTTATCACAACAAAATATACAAGACCGATGCCGAGGGAACCATTAATTTTGGTGGTCATCACGGAGACGAAACCCATACCGAGGATGCTTTTGGCGAGGATTTGGTAGTGGATGATGCCCATCCGACCAACGAAAAGCCACTGGATTTCTCCATTACCAAAAATGTTGTTTTTATAATGGCCGTTGCGCTTTTGATGTTCTTGGTTTTCCGTGCCATGGCGAAAAGATATCAGAAGAGCACCATGCCAAGAGGTGTCGGAAGGTTTTTGGAGCCTTTGGTACTTTTTGTTCGTGATGAGATTGCCATTCCAAATATTGGAGAGCACAAGTACAAAAAATACATGAGTTATTTGCTTACCGTATTCTTCTTTGTGTGGGTCATCAACCTATTGGGGCTTACCCCACTTGGGGTAAACGTAACCAACAATATCGCCGTTACTTTTGCCTTGGCGATGATCACTTACCTTATTACAACTTTTACGGGGAACAAAAACTACTGGAAGCATATCTTTTGGATGCCCGGCGTACCGGTTCCCATGAAGATTATATTGGCGCCCATCGAATTGTTGGGGACGTTCATCAAGCCATTTTCATTGATGATCCGTTTGTATGCCAACATCACCGCAGGTCACGTGGTATTAATGAGTATTATCGGGTTGATGTTCATATTTAAGAACTGGATAGGAAGCCCATTGTCCTTCTTGTTGGCATTCGCACTTTCTTTGTTGGAACTGTTGGTGGCGGCATTGCAGGCATATATTTTTACTATGTTGTCCGCCCTATATTTTGGTATGGCGGTGGAAGAAGACCATCATTAATTAATAGTAGAACGTTTAATATTTAAATTCATATATCATGACAATTCCAAACATCGTAGGTGCTGGTTTGATCGTAATCGGAGCAGGATTGGGTATCGGTAGAATCGGTGGACAGGCAATGGAAGCCATTGCACGTCAACCTGAAGCTTCTGGTAAGATCCAAACAGCAATGTTGATTGCGGCAGCCCTTATTGAAGGTATCGGTTTCGCAGCTCTTTTTGCAGCTTAATAACCGTTAAAACATTGATGAAGGCCATAGCGGTTGGCTATGGTCCTTCATTGATTTTAAAGTCATAGAGTTTAAAGAATTCATATTTTAAGATAAATGGAAAAGTTAATCGAACAGTTTTCCTTCGGGTTGTTTTTCTGGCAATTGTTGCTTTTTGTGGCTCTTTTGTTCTTGCTTAGAAAGTATGCATGGAAACCCATCCTTGGAGCAGTTGAAAAACGTGAAGAAGGCATTAAAGGTGCACTTGAAGCTGCAGAAGCTGCAAAGAAAGAAATGCAGAACGTAACAGCCGACAGCGAAAGACTGTTGCAAGAAGCGAGAGCCGAAAGGGATGCATTGCTTAAAGAGGCAAGGGATATAAAAGCAAGCATTATCTCCGAGGCCAAAGAGCAGGCTCAGGTAGAGGGGAATAAGATGATCAAACAGGCCCAGGCAACCATAGAGAGCGAAAAGAAAGCAGCCGTAGCCGATATCAAAGCGCAGGTAGCGAGCCTATCTTTGGAAATTGCCGAAAAAGTAATCAAGGAAGAACTGTCCGAAAAAGGCAAGCAACAAAAGTTGGTCGAGGACATGTTGGGCGATATTAAACTGAACTAAGGAACATGAACCAAAACAGGGCAGCCATACGCTACGCAAAAGCAACCTTGGATTTCGCAGTCGAAAGCAAAGCGGCCGATGCCGTTGAAAAAGACATGCGGGAGATAGCTGCGACCATTTCCGAGAACGTGGAGCTTCAACATTTGTTGGAGAGCCCGATCATAAAGTCGGAAGTGAAGAAGAACAGTTTGTTGGAGATCTTCAAAGGAGCCAACGAAATTACAAAGGGGCTTCTTCAAACCTTAATAAGTAACAAACGAATTGCCATGTTGCAAGAAGTGGCCTATAAATACATCATCCTTCATGAAAAATTGAAGGGCGAAGAGGTAGCTTATGTAACCACCGCCGTTCCATTGACATCCGATTTGGAGAAGAAAATCTTGGAAACGGTCAACAAGGCAACAGGAAACAAGGTAACACTTGAGAGCAAAATCGATGAGAGCATCATCGGAGGATTTGTACTTAGGGTGGGCGACACCCAATACGATGCCAGCATCGCGAACAAATTGAACGGATTAAAAAGAGAATTTACAAATAGTCTATAAAAATGGCAGGAGTAAAAGCCGCTGAGGTATCAGCAATTTTGAAAAAACAGTTATCAGGTTTCGAGGCATCCGCTTCTTTGGATGAGGTAGGCACCGTATTACAGGTTGGTGATGGTATTGCCCGTGTATATGGACTTGCCAATGTACAATACGGCGAGTTGGTGGAGTTTGATGGTGGAATGCAGGGAATCGTTTTGAACCTCGAAGAGGACAACGTAGGTGTGGTACTGCTCGGGCCGACCAAAGAGATTACGGAGGGCACTACGGTAAAAAGAACAGAGCGTATTGCATCCATTAACGTTGGTGAAGGAATTGTTGGCCGTGTAATCGATACCTTGGGAAAACCCATCGATGGTAAAGGCCCGATTGCTGGCGAGACTTACGAAATGCCTTTGGAACGTAAAGCTCCAGGTGTAATTTTTAGACAGCCCGTGAACGAGCCGTTGCAAACAGGTATCAAGGCAATCGACGCCATGATTCCCGTTGGACGTGGACAAAGGGAGTTGGTGATCGGGGATAAGCAAACAGGTAAAACAACCGTTTGTATCGATACCATCCTGAACCAAAAAGAATTTTACGATGCGGGTGAACCGGTGTATTGTATCTATGTTGCCATAGGTCAGAAAGCATCAACGGTTGCCGCCATTGCCAAGACTTTGGAAGAGAAAGGTGCTTTGGCCTATACCACTATAGTTGCCGCTAACGCTTCCGACCCTGCCCCAATGCAGGTATATGCTCCCTTTGCCGGCGCGGCAATCGGCGAGTACTTTAGGGATACAGGGCGTCCAGCCTTGATTATCTATGATGACCTGTCAAAGCAGGCAGTAGCATATCGTGAGGTATCCCTTCTTTTGAGAAGGCCCCCAGGACGTGAAGCATACCCTGGTGACGTTTTCTTCTTGCACTCCAGATTATTGGAGCGCGCTGCAAAAGTGATTGCAGATGACGAAATTGCGAAGACCATGAACGATCTTCCGGAATCCTTGAAGCCTATCGTAAAAGGAGGTGGATCGTTGACAGCACTTCCAATTATCGAGACGCAGGCAGGTGATGTTTCCGCATATATCCCTACCAACGTAATTTCCATTACCGATGGTCAGATATTCTTGGAACAGGACTTGTTCAACCAAGGGGTTCGTCCTGCGATCAACGTGGGTATCTCCGTATCACGTGTGGGAGGTAATGCACAGATCAAATCCATGAAGAAAGTGGCAGGTACCTTAAAGCTTGACCAAGCCCAGTTCCGTGAATTGGAAGCTTTTGCCAAGTTCGGTTCCGATCTGGATGCCGCTACACTGAACGTTATCGAAAAAGGACGTAGAAACGTGGAGATCTTGAAACAAGGTCAGAACGACCCATTTACCGTTGAAGATCAGGTGGCTATTATCTTTGCAGGTTCAAAGAACCTGTTAAGGAATGTTCCCGTGGACAAGGTAAAAGAATTTGAAAAAGATTACTTGGAGTTCTTGAACGCCAAGCACAGAGATGTGTTGGACACCCTTAAAGCCGGTAAATTGACCGACGAGGTAACCGATACATTGACTGCTGTTTGTAAAGACCTTTCAAGCAAGTACAAGGCATAACAATTGTCATTTCTGAAGAACCCTGAGCGAAGTCGAAGGGTACTGCAGGAATCCATAACAAAAAAGATTCCGCATAAGTGCGGAATGACAAAATAGAATATGGCGAATCTAAAGGAAATACGTAACAGGATATCATCCATCTCATCAACGATGCAGATAACCAGCGCCATGAAAATGGTGTCTGCTGCCAAGTTGAAGAAGGCTCAGGATGCTATCACGGCGATGCGTCCCTATTCCGATAAGCTGACCGAGCTCTTGCAAGGGCTTAGTGCCAGTTTGGAAGGGGACGGAGGAAGTGAGTACGCCGACAAAAGGCCAGTGAAAAAAGTTTTGGTGGTTGCCATTACTTCCAACAGGGGACTTTGTGGTGGATTCAACTCCAACATTATCAAGCAAAGCAACAATTTGGTGTCCAACACTTACCCAGGAAAACATGTTGACTTCTACACCATTGGTAAAAAAGGTCATGACATCCTTAGAAAAAGGCATACCATTTTGGGCGACCAAAGCAAGGTATATGATGATTTGACCTTTGAGAATGTTGCCGAGATTGCCGAGCTTTTGATGCGTTTGTTCACCAAAGGTGATTATGACAAAATTGAATTGGTGTACAACAAGTTCAAGAATGCCGCTACACAAATAGTGATGACAGAACAGTTCTTGCCCATTGTTGGTGCAGAAGGTGATCAAGCCATTGCAGCGGATTACATTTTTGAGCCATCCAAAGTGGAAATCGTAAAAGAACTGATACCTAAATCCTTGAAGACGCAATTGTTCAAGGCCATCAGGGATTCTTTTGCCAGTGAGCATGGTGCCCGTATGACGGCGATGCACAAAGCGACCGATAATGCTGCCGAACTTAGGGACGAACTAAAATTGACCTACAACAAGGCACGTCAAGCAGCGATTACCAACGAAATCCTCGAAATTGTTGGTGGAGCGGAAGCGTTGAACAATTAAGCCGAACCAAAGTGAGGCTAAATGTCCAATAGCAGAGGCGTTGAACAATTAGAAGTACAATATTTTTACATAATGAAAGGCCACCGATTCGGTGGCCTTTTTGTTTTTCTTAGGATAATAAGGTTTAGCTAGTAACGGCTTTTACGTAACTTGTAGCCACCTAATCAAGGTCTTTAAAGAAGCAACAGCTATTGAATCCACTTAAGAGGCTTTTTAAACAAACGTTCATCTACGGTATGGCAACAGTGTTGCCACGGGTGCTATCTTTTTTATTGGTGCCCTTGTATACATCGGTAATGGACCCGGAAACCTATGGCGAGATTTCCGTCATATTTTCATGGTTTGCTATTTTTAACGTAGTGCTGGCCTACGGTATGGAAACAGCATTTTTCCGGTTTTTCAACAAGCATCAGAATAAACAGCTTGTGATTTCCACCTCGTTGATTTCGTTATTGGTATCCTCTTCCATCTTTTTTGCGGTCGCGTTGATGTTCAAGGAAACCTTTGCTTCGGTAATCGATGTTCAAGAATCCCTGATCATCTATATTATCCTTATTTTGGTGTTGGATGCGTTGGCCATAGTGCCATTCGCTTGGCTCCGAGCGAATGAAAGGCCCTTGAGGTATTCCATAGTAAAGGTCGTAAGCGTTGCCATCAACCTGTTTCTCAACATTTTTTTCCTGATTCTCTTGCCAGAAATGGCAGAAAATGGACCATCATTATGGTCTAAAATATACAGACCCGATTTTCAAATTGAATATGTCTTTATCGCCAATGTCATTTCGAGTGGGGTAGCCTTTTTGTGGGTGAGCGGCATCTATTTTGATAGCAAATATAGATTCGATAAACAGTTGTGGAAGGAAATGCTCAAATATTCCCTGCCCATAATGTTGGCAGGTATCGCGTTTACCGTGAACGAAGTGTTCGATCGTATTCTGTTGGACCGATTATTGCCCCAGGATATAGCCAAGGCAGAAATCGGAAAATATTCGGCCTGTTACAAACTGGCGGTATTCATGACGCTGTTCGGAACTGCTTTCCGTTTGGGTGTAGAACCTTTCTTTTTCAGTCATGCCAACACCGAAAATCCAAAAAAGGCGTATGCCCAAATCACCAATTACTTTGTAATCATGGGAAGCCTTATATTTTTAGGGGTGATGGTCTTCATAGACCCCTTGAAGAGACTATTGGTAAGGGATGCAGCATTTTGGGATGCCATGGATGTGGTTCCTATTATACTGCTGGCAAGTTTTTGCTTGGGAATCTACCATAACCTGTCCGTTTGGTACAAGGTGACGGATAGGACCAGGTTCGGGGCCTATATCTCGTCCGTAGGAGCGGCGCTTACACTGGCCATAAACTTTGTTTTTATTCCCAAAGCAGGCTATATGGCTTCGGCCTGGGCTACATTAGCTGCCTATGGCAGCATGATGGCGTTGTCCTATTATTTTGGAAGAAAGTACTACCCCATACCCTACAACATGCGTAAAATCGTATTCTATCTTTCGGTTTCTCTTGTATTCTCAATACTTTCGTTCTATGTTTTTAATAGAAATTTAATAGCCGGCAGCATACTACTTTTGTTATTTTTGGGGTTAGTATATAAAATGGAAGGAGATAAACTGAGAAGCATATTTATAAAACGTGAAGATTAAAATTATCAATAAATCGGGCCATAAACTGCCACATTACGAGACCCTTGCCTCGGCGGGGATGGATTTAAGGGCGGATTTGGAATCACCCATAACATTAAAGCCCTTGGAAAGGGCCATTGTTCCCACGGGATTGTTCATAGAGCTTCCTGTTGGCTACGAAGCTCAAGTGCGGCCGCGAAGCGGATTGGCGGCAAAAAAGGGAATCACGGTACTCAACGCGCCCGGGACCATCGATGCCGATTATCGTGGAAACGTAGGGGTCATTTTGGTCAATCTATCCAATGAGGATTTTACCGTGGAAAATGGCGAGCGCATCGCCCAAATGGTCATCGCCAAGCACGAACGCGCCGAGTGGGAAGAAGTAGAGACCCTTTCGGATACCAATCGGGGCGAAGGCGGCTTTGGGAGTACTGGCACCAAATAAAAAAGAATGTCAGGTCGAGCGCAGTCGAGACCTTTTAAATAGAGTATAACTTTAAAAGATACCCGCCTCCGCGGGCATTTATATGAAAATAATCGTACCCATGGCGGGAAGAGGATCCCGTTTAAGACCACACACATTAACAGTTCCAAAACCGTTGATTCCCGTTGCTGGAAAGCCTATCGTACACCGACTGGTGGCCGATATTGCCAAAGTGTTGGGGGAACCCATCGAGGAAGTCGCCTTCATTCTGGGCGACCCGGCCTTTTTTGGTGATGATGTAGTGGAGAGCCTTATGGAACTGGCAGATGAACTAGGGGCCAAAGGATCCATTTACAGACAAGATAAACCGCTGGGAACAGGGCACGCCATTATGAGCGCCAAAGAGTCCTTGAGCGGCCCTGCGGTGATTGCGTATGCCGATACCTTGATCCGTGCCGATTTTGATCTGGACAAATCCGCCGATAGTGTTATTTGGGTAAAGCAGGTAGAACATCCGGAGGCCTATGGCGTGGTCCAGTTGAACGAAAGCAACGAAATAATCGAGTTGGTAGAGAAGCCACAGGAGTATATATCGGACCTTGCAGTAATCGGCATTTATTACTTTAAGAATGTTGGAGTACTAAAAAATGAACTTCAGCACGTTCTAGATCACGATATTACCCATGGAGGCGAATATCAAATCAACGACGGTATCAAACGCATGATGGAGAAGGGCATGAAATTTGTTCCAGGTAAAGTGGACGAATGGATGGACTGTGGAAACAAGAATGTGACCGTAGAGACCAACCAGCGCATGCTCGACTTTTTGGAGAAAGAAGGCGAAAAAATGATTGCTGATAGCGTTGTCCAAGAGAATGCAAACATCATAGAGCCCTGTTTCATCGGTGAAAATGTAGTCCTTAAAAATACGACCGTTGGGCCATATGTATCTGTTGGTGCAAATACCGTTCTGGAGAATTCCACAATCAAGAATAGTTTGATCCAGAGCAACAGTAAAATCACCAATGCCAATCTGGACAATGCCATGATCGGCAACCATGTAGTGTACAATGGTAATTTTGAGACCATTAGTATTGGAGATTATTCCGTTTTGGAATAACTTTAGAATGGATTTTTTAGTTTGATGGGGACTTAGGATGTTATGAAAAAAGAACTTCTTGTTTGGATGGTAATGGGAGCATCATTTTTGGTGCATTACGATACCTATGCCCAAGAAGAACAGGAAAGTGCCGATGTCTACCTCGAAGAATATACCGATGAGTTTCAAGAAAACTTCTTTGAAGCATTAAAACAAAAAGGTATCCAGAACTACGATAGGGCAGTGGACTTGTTCCTAAAATGCAAGCAACTGGAGCCCGACAACAGTGTAGTGGACTATGAACTGGCCAAAGCATATCTGCTGGACAAAAAATATGTGCAGGCCCAAGAATATGCAATAGAGGCCCTGTTATCGGAACCCACCGACTATTGGTATTTGGACAATTTGCTGACCATTTTGGAGAAACAGGGAAGCCCCGTTGAGACCATAAAACAAAAAATACCATACGAGAACAAAAAGCTTCAGCAGAACATGGCCGTCTCCCTCTTTAAAATGAAAAAGTATGGGGAAGCTTCCAAGGTACTGGACGATATAGAGAATTCGCAATTGAAATCGGAACTAAATCGCAAAATAAACGACTCGCTTCAGCAAGATAGAAAACCTGAAATAGCACCGGTCGTTGAAAGCGAAACGGACTTGAACGATCCGTTAGCAAAGCTAAAGGCCGGAATGGAGCAATTGATTGCAGCATCTAATTTTAAAACATTGTTGACCGATTCCCAAGAAGCGTTGGATGCCTATCCGCTGCAACCCTATTTTTATTACGCCTACGGAACGGCCCTGAACAACACGGGCAATCCGAACAAGGGAATAGAGGTTTTGGAAAGCGGCCTTGACTATCTTTTGGATGATGAAAGGTTGAAAAATAAAATCTACAAGCAGCTTTCAGAAGGATATTCCAAAATAGGGAATACCCAAAAAGCAAATGATTATTTGAACAAGATCAATTCAGGATTATAATGAACCTATATAAAAACATATTCAGAACCACATTGTTGACGTTGTTTCTCCTTGTTTTCGGGGCCTGCAAAAGTACCAAGTCCATTACCGGGGGAGAGGTCAACACAAGATTGACCGCAAAGAACATCATCAATGCACACTATTCCAATGAGCCCAAGTTCAAGACATTGAGGGGGCGGGTCAAGATTGATTATACCAATGGGGACGATTCCCAAGGCGTAAACGTGAGCCTTCGTATGGAAAAGGATAAGGTAATTTGGATGAGTGCCCCGCTTGGTGTGGTCAAGGCCCACATCACCCCAGAGAAGGTATCTTTCTACAACAAGCTCCAGAACGAATATTTTGATGGTGACTTTAGTTATTTGAGCGATATGCTGGGTACGGAGTTGGATTTTGAAAAAGTACAGAACCTGTTACTCGGGAATGCCGTTATAGATTTGCGAAAAGAAAAGTTCAGCTCGGAAGTAAACAATGGCAACTATCAATTAAAGCCAAAAGCTGCACAGGAATTCTTTAAGATTCTTTTTCAGTTAGAGCCCAAAAATTTCAAAATAGCCTCACAGCAAATTTCGCAGCCGCAAAGTTCAAGACAGTTAATGGCAGTATATACCTATCAGGATATTTCTGGTAAAATATTGCCCGAGGATATCAAAATAGTGGCAGAGGAAAAAGGGGAGCTAACGACCATAGATTTGAGTTTTCGTAACTTGGAGCTTAATAAACCCATGAGTTTTCCGTACAAAGTGCCCAATGGATATGATAAAATTACATTAAAGTGATATGAAAGGTAAAATTTCATATTGTATTTACTATCTGATAGTTACTTTTTTTATTTCAGTAAGTTCCTTTGCGCAAACCAGTGAACAAAAGGCATTGGAATCCAAGCGGGAGCGTCTTCAGGAAGAAATCAAGGAAATCAACAGATTGCTCTTTGCCGAAAGGAAGGAAAAAGGTACGGTTCTGGACCAAATGGAGGCGTTGGACAGCAAAATAAACGTTCGTCAAGAATTGATTCGCGTCACCAACCAACAATCAAATTTGCTCAACAGACAAATTAATGTAAACATTAGAAACATAAGTAAGCTCAGGGAAGATTTAAACGTGTTGAAGGAAGACTATGCCGAGCTTATTCAAAAAACGTATCAAAACAAATCCCAAAGTAACCGATTGATGTTTTTATTGTCGGCCGAAAACTTTTATCAAGCTTATAAAAGGTTGCAGTATATGCAACAATATGCAAAGCATCGTAAGAAGCAGGGTGAAGGAATAGTTGAAAAAACTCAGGAGCTTACCCAATTGAATCAGGATTTGGTACGTCAACGAAAGGAAAAGGACCAACTTATTGCGGAGAATCAAAAAGCGAAGGCGGAATTGTCCAAGGAAATTGAGTCGCAAAGGAGCCTATTAACGAGCATAAAACAAAATGAGGCGAAATACACCGCAGCGATTGCCGAAAAGCAAAAGGAAGCCCGTAAAATTGATCGTGAGATAGAAAGAATGATCAAAAGCGCTATAGCCAGTTCCAACAAAGGCTCCGGCAATTCTGCAAGCAGTGCCACATTTGCAATGACACCCGAAACCAGATTGCTGGCCGATAATTTTACTTCCAACAAAGGAAGGTTGATCTGGCCAGTGGAGAAAGGGGTTAAAAGTCAGGGATATGGGGTGTATGCGGATAAATTGTACCCCGGCATTAAGCACAGAAACAACGGAGTTACCATTACCACCGATAAAGGCAGTATAGCAAGGGCCATTTTCGAGGGTGAAGTCATCGCAATTTTATCCGTCCCTGGCGGAAACAAGGGGGTACAAATAAAACATGGAAACTACATCAGCACATACTATAACCTATCCAATCTCTTCGTAAAAAAAGGGGATAAAGTGGCCGCCAAAGAGGCATTGGGAGAAATAAATACCAATCGGTTGGACGGCACCACAAAATTGAAGTTCTATTTGTACAAGGACTCCAATCGCCTGAATCCTGAAGATTGGATATATCAACTCTAACACTATGAAGAAAATTACAGATTTACAAGGATCCTTTGAACTGCACAATGGGGTCCAGATGCCCTATTTTGGATTGGGCGTGTACCAATCCGAGGATGGTAGCGAAGTGATCAATGCAGTAAAAGCAGCTTTGAACCATGGTTACCGCCATATTGATACTGCGGCCATTTATGAAAACGAGGAGGGCGTTGGCACGGGTATTCGCGAGAGCAATGTGGACCGAAAGGATGTTTTTTTAACAAGCAAGGTCTGGAACACCGATCAAGGCTATGATGCTACTTTAAAGGCTTTTGACGCCAGTTTGGAACGTTTGGGAACCGACTATCTTGATTTGTACCTCGTGCATTGGCCCAAAGGCGAAATTTCGAAGGAAACCTGGAAGGCACTTGAAAAATTATATAAGGAAAATCGGGTAAGAGCCATAGGCGTGAGCAATTTTCTGCAGCATCATTTGGAAGATTTACTGACCTCCGCCGAGATCGTTCCGATGGTCAACCAAATGGAATTCCACCCCTATTTGGTGCAACAGGACTTGATTGATTTCTGCAATTCCAAAGGAATTCAATACGAAGCGTGGTCCCCGTTGATGCAGGGAAATATCTTTGATCTGGACGTTATGAAAGAACTGGCATCAAAATATGAAAAGACCATTGCCCAGGTCGTGTTACGATGGGATCTGCAAAAAGGTGTGGTCACGATTCCAAAATCATCCAAAAAAGAACGTATTGTCGCCAACTCCGACCTTTTCGATTTTGAATTATCAAAAGAGGACGTAGAACTGCTCGATGGATTGGAAAAAGGCAAACGGTTTGGCCCAGATCCGGATAATTTTGCTTTTTAAGTATTAAGAAGTAAAAAGCGCTTTGAGCTCCGTAGCATCCGCAGGTTTCATTTTACCGGCAAGCACCAAACTCAACTGTTTTCTCCTCAGGGCGGCAGCAAAACGTTCCTTTTCCAAGTCGGTTTCTGGGTCTAATGCGGGTACTTCGGTTGGTTTCCCGGTATCATCCACCGCAACAAAGGTATAAATCGCCTCATTGGCCTTGGTACGCTCTCCCGTAAAGCGATCCTCGATCCAAACATCGATAAAAATCTCCATGGAAGTATTGAATGCGCGAGAAACGGCCGCTTCAACGGTTACAACACTGCCCAAGGGCACCGCTCTGTTAAAAGCTACGTGGTTCACCGAAGCAGTCACAGTGATTCGTCGGCTGTGCCTACGGGCCGCAATACTGGCAGCTCGGTCCATACGGGCCAAGAGTTCCCCGCCAAAAAGATTGTTGAGGGGGTTGGTTTCACTGGGCAACACCAAATCGGTCATTACCGTGCGGGATTCACTGGGTTTTTTAGCGCGCATACCTTTAAATTTTGCGCAAAGATATTGAAGTGTGGAATGGTTTTAAAGGAAAGCGGGATTATTTCTCGGAAAGCAACCAAGCATCCCTTGAATCTTCGGCTTTTACCTTTCTTAAAAAGGCGAGTGCCTCTTTTGGTTCGTCAAAACTATCGTAGGCCACTTGGTGAAGTCCATACTTGTTCACGCCCAAGTAAAAGGCATTGTACCCTTTATTCTTGAGTTGCGCTACTTTTTTGTTGGCATTTTGCTCCTCACGAAAAGCACCGGCAATTACATGGTGCTTGCCCAATCGCTTTTTTGTCACATTAATGTTGATGGCCGGGAGCTCCAAAGGAGCACTTTCAAAAAACGTGGCCTCTTGGATCAAACGGGAAACCTCCTGTTGGGCATCTTGCTGAGCGGCCACTTCTTTCTGTTGAAGGTCGCCATAAGTGCTATAGGAAGTTACGCCCAAAGAAACCGCCAACAAAAACACGGCAGCATATTTTAACCAAGGCCTGAAAGATGTCTGTTCCCTTTTCTCCGGAGTGATGATAAAAGGAATGCGTTCTTCCATTTCTTCCACCTCTTCTTTGATCACTTCTCTCTGGATAGGAGTCGCAGCAAAAGTGGATAGACCAAAGGAAGATGTCAAAAAGTTGATTTTTTCCTCAGGTTGGAACTGGATACGCTGCTCGCTGTTGTGCCACAACTTACCAATCCCAAAAAGTTCAATGCTTTCGCCCTGTGCCAATTTGGAGTTCCAATCTTTGGCAATGTTTTCCACTTCCTGAAGCATATCTTCATACCTCAAGTTCTTTTCTTTGGAAATATGGGATACCAACAAACCATCATTTTTGGAAAGTTGGGCGTTAAAGGAGATGGTCTTGCTTGGAGGCACCAATGTATTGGTTGCCAAATCAATTTCTGCGGATTTACCGTGGGCCAAGAAAGCCCCAAAACCAGGTACTACAACACAATTGTAATCGAACAACAATTTTTCTATGTATGAATCTATCCGCATAGGCACAAATATTGTAAAAAATGAGACAGTACAAAATAGGCCGGATAACTTTTTATTAACATTTGAAAATCTGTATTTTGTGGACAACTTTGACGCCCAAATCAAATGACTGAACCTGAAATTATTGCGGTCTTACGGCTGCAAAAAATTCCGAATATCGGAGATGTTACCGCTAAAAAATTAATTGCCCATTGTGGAAGTCCATCGGCCATTTTTGAGGACAAGCTGTATCACCTTTTAAAAATCGATGGCATAGGAAAGATGACCTTAAAGGGTCTTTTTGATCCTGTCCATTTGGAAGAAGCCCAAAAAGAGTTTGAATTTCTGTCCAAAGAAGACATCGATATCACATATTTTATGGATGATAATTACCCTGCCCGTTTGAAGCATTGCGTGGATGGCCCGATTTTGCTTTTCCAACGGGGAAATATCAACTTGGACAATCAAAAGGTCATCGGTGTGGTAGGTACGAGGAACGTGACCAACTACGGAACATCATTTTGTAATCAATTTATTGAAGAATTGGCGCCGCTGAACCCAGTAATTGTAAGTGGGTTGGCCTACGGGGTGGATATTGCCATTCAAAAAGCAGCAATGGACCATGGATTACAGACCATTGCCTGTATGGCCCACGGCTACCATCGCGAAGTATTTGCCGTGCCGGGCAGAGCGACCGATAAATGGAGCAAGGGCTGCAACGACCTCATCAAATATCAAAAAGCACACTTATTGACCTCTGCCGCCGAGCTGGTCTACCCCTTGGGATGGGAAATTGAGGAAGAAAAACAGGAAAAAGCGGTGCAAAAACAGCTGTTCATCGAGTTGGACGAAACAGAACAGTCAATCTACTCTTATTTGCAAGTAAACGGAAAACAACTGCTGGACACCGTTGCTGTGGAGTGTAATCTACCCATTTTTAAAGTTTCTTCAACTTTATTGAACATGGAAATGAAGGGGGTGATCCGACCATTGCCCGGTAAAATGTTCGAGGCGGGTAGTTGATATAGGGAGAGGGATTCAGGTAAAAGATACAGGAGTTGTATTGATAAATGTTAGGATTTTTAAAATGAAGCACCTCTTCAGCTTAAAATTGGCATTAGCATCTGCCGTTCATCTGGAAAAACAGCAACATAAACGAATTAAAGTATTTAAAAAATACTGCTCATCGATGCAAGCGACAACAGAACAGTCACTCTGTTTTTCGGCGTAGTTCAACGGGAAGTTGCCACTAAAAATCGAGATTTTGCTAGGGTTTGGTCCAACTCAGCGAGTTTACTACATTCAGGCTTCTAGAAAACAAAAGGCGATTATATCAAATTGACGATGAAAGGCTAGTATCCCAACTTTTCACGAACCCTTGCCAATACCTTATCGGCGACTTTACGGGCTTTTTCTGCTCCAAAGGCCAAGGCTTCGTCCACTTCGTTTTTGTGGTTCATGTAGTACTCGAACTTTTCGCGGGGCTCTTCAAACTTTTCCACGATGAGCTCGTACAAGGCCTGCTTGGCGTGTCCGTAGCCGTAGTTCCCCGCCAAATAGTTGGCGCTCATTTCCTCTACCTTCACTTGGGGAGCCAATAGTTTGTATAGGGCAAAAACATTATCCTTGCTTGGGTCCTTGGGGTCTTCCATGGGAGTACTGTCCGTAACAATGCCCATAATCTGTTTGCGCAACTTTTTGTCCGGCTGGAACAAATTGATGAGGTTCCCACGGCTTTTGCTCATTTTTTCTCCATCGGTCCCGGGTACGTACATGGTTTGTTGGTGAACTTTGGCTTCGGGAATTACAAAGGTTTCGCCCATTTGGGCGTGGAACCGGGAGGCCACATCGCGTGTCATTTCCAAATGTTGCAACTGATCTTTCCCTACGGGAACAATATCGGCATCATAAAGTAAAATATCGGCGGCCATCAACATGGGATAGGTAAATAACCCCGCGTTTACATCTTCCAGCCTGTCAGCTTTGTCCTTAAAGGAGTGGGCCAACGTCAACCGTTGATATGGAAAAAAGCAGCTGAGGTACCAGGCCAATTCGGCAGTTTGTGGAACATCGCTCTGTCTGTAGAAAACAGTTTTTTCAATATCTAGGCCGAATGCGAGCCAAGCTGAAGCTATGGCGTAGGTATTGTTGCGTAGTAGTTCCCCATCTTTAATCTGGGTAAGCGAGTGCATATCTGCGATAAAGAGGAAGGAATCATTCTTTGGGTCCTGTGCCATTTCAATGGCCGGTGCAATTGCACCCAAAATATTCCCCAAATGGGGTGTTCCTGTACTTTGTATGCCCGTAAGTATTCGCGCCATGCCTAGTTTTTTGCCCGTAAAAGTAAGCATCCCTAACGTATAAAAAAAGTGGCTGTTAGTCTAAAAGATGGGATGCTACTAAAGCTAAAATTTGGAAATACTTTACATTTGGAAGATGCTTGGAGCAATCAAAAATTTGGGGCATGTGTTGTATAGGGTCTGGTTCTATATTTTGGTTACCGTTCCTATTATCCTTTTTTTTCCGGTTTTGCTTCTTTTGACCATTTCTGAAAAGACGTATCACCAATTTTTTTGGCTTGCCCGAAATTTGTGGGCCAGGCCCATTTTATATGGAATGGGTTGTTTTCCAAAAATTGTGCGGCAACAGCGCATGGAGAAGGGAAAAAGTTATATGTTGGTGGCTAACCATACCAGTATGCTGGATATTATGTTGATGCTGCTCGTTAGCCGCAACCCGTTTGTGTTCGTTGGAAAAAAGGAGCTTGGGGGCATTCCTATTTTTGGATTTTTTTACAAGAGGGTCTGTATACTGGTGGACAGGGACAGTGTTAAAAGCCGGACAGGGGTATACAGGCGGGCCCAGAAGCGGCTCAACCAAGGTTTGAGCATTTGTATTTTTCCTGAAGGAGGTGTCCCAGAGGAACATATTGTACTGGACAAGTTTAAGGATGGCGCGTTTAAAATGGCCATTGCCCACAAAATTCCTGTAGTTCCCATAACGTTTTTGGATAATAAAAAGCGCTTTTCCTTTACTTTTTTTAGTGGAGGGCCAGGACGGATTCGAGCCATTGTCCATCCTTTTTTCGAGACGGGAATTCTAGCAGCTTCCGATACCTCGACTATGCGGGAAGAGGTTAGACAGGTTATCCTGGAGGATTTAGAGAAGAATTAAAGAATCTTTAAAGGTATTCGAACGATTACTTTTGTTCCCATTGGGTGGTTGTTCTCGTCATATTTGTCCACAATGGTAATAGCGTCTTTGCTTTCGCCCAATGATTGCAACCTAAGTTTGGTGACCTCGAGACCTCTTGATTTTTTTTCATTTTGATAGATGTGGAGCCCCTCATTTGCTGCTAATCGGCCTACTCCTGTATCGTCCACAATACAAATTAAATAGTTGCTGTCAGTATTAAAAATGATATCCAATTGTTTTGGCCCGGATTTTTTTGGCAATAGGCCATGTATCAGGGCGTTTTCAACAAATGGTTGTAAAATAATTGAAGGTATTTCTATTTCTTCGGGATCAATAGCTTCATCTATCGTAATGTTGTACGAAAAACTATTGTCGAATCGCAACAGTTCCAGGGATAGGTAATCTTCCAGCATTTTAATTTCATCCGCTAAAAAGAATGTTGATCTCCATGGAGCTTTCCAGAACATTTCGGGTAAGCCGACTGAATTTGTTCAGATACTTTAAGGAACTTTCAATTTTTTTAACGGATACCAAATGTTGTATCGCACTTAGGGAATTAAAAATAAAATGGGGGTTTATTTGGGCCCGTAGTGCTCTTGTTTTTTCAAAAAGAGCCCTTTGTTGAAGCATAAGGTTTTCACGGAACTCCAGATGGATTTTATAGAAGAGACCAAATGCGAATATGCAACGGCCTATAATTATATAATAGAGCCCATCCAACAGAAGTCCGTCTTCCTGGGTCGAAAAAATGTCCTTACCAAAGGGGCGGCACAGTAGGCAGATGTGGCCAGGGCCATAACATAGGCTAAAGGGTCCTTGCCAACATACATTAGGCACGCTAGACCCAAAAGTGCAGTAAAATTAAGTATGGCGTAGGCATTTTGGGTGATAAAGATAAAGCCTATGGTGTCCTCAAGAACAAACAGAACACCAATGCAAATCAGGATTATGATATTGAGAACTGCGAGCACTTGGACCAGAAAATGAGCAAATGGGTATTCTCTTTTAGATTGAAGGAAGCTTGCAAAGAAGAAAAGATACACAATATTGTCCACGAACAAGAAACTCTGCGAGACCCAATAGGATATATAGTTGTCGTTGAAAACAAACTCATAAATCCCAAAATTAAGGCCACATACGTACACGAAGGTCACCACAATATAAATGGAATACCAAAGAAACTCCGATTTTTTGATGAAGAAGTAAAAGGACAATGTTGTAAAACACATGAAAAAACAAAGCCCGGTAAAGAAATAGTAAGGTAACTGGTCTTCAAAATCCTGTTGGGCAATAAATGGATTGGGAGAGGTGTTGCTATTGGTGAAGCACCAATTCTGAACATCTTCCTTAAAGGTAATCCAGCTTTGCTTGTATTAATAAATGCCCATCATCGAGCAAGTTGTTCACTTTCAAATTTAAAAATGAGTAGTAATATGAATGATTAACTTGGCTGCTCTCGTTGTTTTCGTCAAACCTGCCTATTTTTCTAGTAACTATTTTATTTTGGGATTCCAGATATAGGGTGGCATGATCAAATCAAGTTGCTCAATACAGCAAAAGGATACAATATTAAAAATGAAAGCACGATCCATAAAATAGGAGAAAGATGGATTGGCAACATAACACTTACTCTCCCTAACTTAAGATAGCTACATGAAATTTTACGTGAAGTTTATTTTACTCTTTTTAGCCAGGTCCCATAGGATATCTTCTTCATTTTCTTTTCCCACCAAGGATTTGGAAAAGTATATGAGAATATCTTCGAACTGTTCAGAGTTCACACTGTCAACAAGTTGGTTGGTATATAAATTGAAAGCAAGAAAAATATGTGAATGTTTTTTTGCATAAAAAAGCGCCCTGAAAATGGACGCTTAATTAATTGCTTAAAGGAGCAATCTTCCTAACCAACTTCTTCTGTGCTAAAACTTAAAGGTAAATCCACTGTACACGCCAATGGAGTAGGGCTGAAAATTACCGGAAACATTCGAAAACGTATTTAGCTGGTACTTGAAAACGGGTTCCACATTAAACCTGAATTTTGGAGTAAAGTGATAATTGAGCCCCATACCAAAGTTTGCACTAAAGTTTAATGAATTGATGTTGTTGGCCTCTCCCATTTCGGTGACCAGTTCATTGGATTCCAACAAAACCGAGTTGTTCACAAGGAACAATGAACTTACGCCCCCTATAAGGTCAACCCCGAATTTTTTGTCGAGCAGGGCATAGTTTACTTCCAACGGAACTTCGATGTAGCCCAATTGTTGGACCATTTTCCCCTCCAAGCTAGGTACTTCATTAAAAGCGACTTCTTTGGCACCCAACACAGGGGAATTGTTCTTTGCACTTTCCTTGCTCTGGACCAGTATGGTCTCGGAATTTTGGTCGTAATCTATGTTCGCGATCCTATTGCTTGCTGCTGCCTGTAGGGTAGAGGAAAAGACCACATCGTTGGTGTTGTAACCAAAGTTTACCCGGTGCACCCCGGAGCGTATCTTTACTTTTTTGCCAACCTCATAGGCAACGTTGACGCCATAACTCAAGTTGAGGTTTCCTGTTTTGGAATTAGCGGTAAAATCAGCGCCTACGGGAGACCCATCACCTGCACCATTAAAATACACGGGCGCCAACGATGGACCAACGGACCATTTTCCAGAATTGTTTTTGGCGACTGCTTCCTCCAATCCTTCCTGTTCGGCAATGGCATCATAGATGGACTGCTTTTCCGATTCATCCTTTTCTTTCATATTTTCGGCAACCTGTTCATCGTTCTTTTCGGATGACAGGGTCGATTGTTTTTCAGAAGATTCCTTCCGGTCATCGTTCATAGCAATGGCACTGTTGTTTTTTGCACCTTCGTCATCTGTAGAAATTCTTTCAGCTTCTTTTGAACGGCTATTAGTGACCTGAGCTATTGCATTTGAAGCATTTCTGTTTGATGTGGAAATAGTATTTTCAATATTTGAAGCTTTGGTTTTGCCAAAACCGTTATCCGCAGCTTGATTACTTTTTTGAATCGAGGAGTTTTCTTCAGAGGTGTCCGCCAAACTATTTTGCTCATTTGGATGGGTAGTGGGAGGGATGAAATCTCGATTTATCTCCTCTTCTGAATTTGTTCTACTTTCGGGAACGGTACTATTTTCCGTATCCGTTATAATTTGCTCCTGTTCTTGTTCCTGTCCGAACGGATTAATGGCAAGCAATGCGATGACCAAGGCCGCCGCCACACCCCCTAGGCCCCACCAAATAGGAACGGCCCGCTTCTTTTGCTTTTTCTTGTCCAAAGAAGCTTCGATGGAGGCCCAGACCTTTTCGTCCGGTACTTCCTGAAAGTCCTGAAAGCTTTCTTTGAACAATTCCTCTAAATTCTTTTTCCCCATTGTCTTCTATTTAAGCAATGTTTATTTTGGCTTTTTCTATTTTTTCCCTCAAAATGGCCTTTGCCCTTGCCAAGTTCGATTTTGATGTTCCAGTGGACGTCCCCAACATCTCACTGATTTCTTTATGGCTGTAGCCATCGAGCACATATAGGTTGAATGTTAGCCTATACTTGTGTGGCAACTCTTGAATGTACCCCAGTAATGTAGATAGGCTTATATCCATATCCTCCGTCTCTACCTCCACCTCTCCTTCAGTGTTTTCAGAAACCACGTTAAGGTGCTGGTCTTTTCTGTACTTTTGGAGCACGGTGTTTACCGTAATTCTTTTGATCCAACCCTCAAAGGACCCTTTAAAACCATATTGGTCAACTTTGTCGAATATGGTCATAAAACTGTCGTGCAGATTGTCTTCCGCCTCCGTTTTGTTACGGGAGTACTTCAGGCACATACCGAAAAGAATACCGGAGTATCTCCGGTATAGTTCAGCCTGTGCCTGTCGGTTGCCCTTTTGACAGTTATGTATCAATTCTTCAAGATCCAAATGTTGGTCAATTTTGGATTGTTGCTATTTAATTTGTCGGTTCACTTTCTTCCGCAATCGGAACCGTGTATTCTAAAAATTTAGCATTTCCTTCTTCATCATCCCCGGCATAAAAACGGAAGGTGTAGTCCTTGGTGTAAATTACATTAAATTTTAAGGTGGCCGTTACTTCTTCAACAGCTTCGGTACAGGCTCTGTCCTCATCGGTGAGCACGGAACCGACCACTACGACATCACGACCCGTTTCGGCAGTTTGCGATACATCGAAACCTTCAAAAAATGTACAACCATTAGGTCTTAGGTAGGTTACTTCAATATCGTACGTTTTTCCAAACTCGAACGATTCTGGAACTTCGGCCTCCACTGTGGTAAGGGCAGTAAAGTAAAAATTGGGGGAATCATCATCCACCTCACAGGAGATGAACCATGAGCATGCCACGATCAACATAAAGGGCATTAACACTTTTTTCATAATAAAAATCCTTTTATTCCCTAGATGTGCAGTATGCGTAGGGGTTGCGTAGGATTTTCACAACCAAAAGTTAAACTCCCCAAAAAATCGATAAAAGGGCTATTCGCTTACAGCGGCGATGGCTTCTTTTATTTTGCTCTCCAATTCTTCGGATAGTTCGGGGTTGTCTACAAGGAGAGCCTTAACAGCATCTCTTCCTTGCCCCAATTTGGTGTCGCCGTAGCTGAACCAAGAACCACTTTTCTTTACGATTTCGTAGGCAACTCCCAAATCGAGTATTTCTCCGATCTTGGAGATTCCTTCGCCGTACATAATATCGAACTCCGCGGTTTTAAAAGGAGGGGCCACTTTGTTTTTTACCACCTTCACCCTGGTCTTGTTCCCTTGGACATCGCCATCGGTACTTTTTATTTGGGTAGAGCGTCTAATGTCCAGTCGGACGGAAGCATAGAATTTAAGAGCGTTACCACCCGTTGTGGTTTCCGGGTTCCCGAACATTACGCCAATTTTTTCACGTAATTGGTTAATAAATATTACGGTACATTTTGTTTTGCTGATGGTTGAGGTAAGTTTTCTCAAAGCTTGGGACATCAATCTGGCGTGCAGACCCATTTTTGAATCCCCCATTTCTCCCTCGATTTCACTTTTTGGGGTCAATGCGGCCACGGAATCCACGATTACGATATCGATGGCTCCGGAACGTATCAGGTTTTCTGTGATTTCCAATGCCTGTTCCCCATGATCGGGCTGGGAGATGATCAGGTTGTCGATATCAACCCCTAATTTTTTGGCATAAAAACGGTCAAACGCATGTTCTGCATCTATAAATGCTGCGATACCTCCCGCTTTTTGAGCTTCGGCAATGGCATGCAGCGTCAATGTGGTTTTACCCGAAGATTCCGGACCGTAAATCTCGATTACCCTTCCTCTCGGATATCCGCCTACACCAAGTGCAATATCCAATCCCAAAGAGCCAGAAGGAATCACTTCGACATCTTCAACAACGCTATCGCCCATTTTCATGACAGCACCTTTGCCGTAGGTCTTGTCCAACTTGTCCAACGTAAGTTTTAGTGCCTTTAATTTTGCTTCTTTCTCTTTGCTCATGGTAAAAATTGTTAGGAAGGCTAAAATACCATTTCTTTCCACATGAAAAAAAGGGCACGCAACCTTTTTAATAACAATACATCTTAAGGGCACTAACTCATCTCCATAGAGCCGTTTAGGGCTCGCAATTGCTATGAGGAAGAAAATTCAGCTATGAAAAACGGTAATGGATTAAGGGGGCCTTCGCGGCCCTTTTAATTTTACTCTCCCTTTAATTTTTATCTTTGCACAAATTTTAGAACCATTCTTTAACTTAATCAAGTATAGCATGCAACTGTACAACACATTAAGTGCAAAGGAAAGGGAAGCCCTTATCGAAGAAGCCGGGAAGGAACGGCTTACCATCTCTTTCTATCAATATGCACGAATCGGCAATCCGCAAATTTTAAGGAACCATCTTTTTTTGGCCTGGGACGACATGGAAGTTCTGGGACGGATTTATGTGGCACACGAAGGGATAAATGCCCAACTATCGGTACCAGCAGAAAACTTTAATGTATTCAAGGAACATTTGGACAGTATTTCCTTTTTGGAAAATGTACGATTGAACATTGCAATAGAGCAGGACAACAAATCTTTTTTGAAACTGAAAGTAAAGGTCAGGGACAAAATTGTGGCAGATGGATTGAACGACAACACTTTTGATGTCACCAACAAGGGCATACACGTGGGCGCGGAACAGTTCAACGAACTTATTGAAGATGAGAACACCGTTTTGGTCGATATGCGAAACCATTACGAAAGTGAGATTGGACATTTTAAAAATGCCATCACGCCCGATGTGGACACCTTTAGGGATTCTCTCGATATTATAGAACAGGATCTGGCCGAGCACAAAGAAGATAAAAAACTGGTAATGTACTGTACCGGTGGCATCCGTTGCGAGAAGGCAAGTGCTTACTACAAACATAAAGGCTTTAAGAATGTCTACCAGCTGGAAGGCGGGATTATCGAGTATACCCGACAGGTACGCGAAAAACAGCTGGAGAATAAATTTCTGGGCAAAAACTTTGTTTTTGACCATAGGAGGGGAGAGCGTATTTCGGAAGACGTGATAGCACACTGTCACCAATGTGGTAAACCTTGCGACACCCATGTAAACTGCGCCAACGAAGCTTGTCACTTGCTATTTATACAATGTGAAGAATGTTCCGAAAAAATGAACAATTGCTGTTCAGTAGACTGCATGGAAATACATGCATTGCCTTATGAGGAACAAAAACGTTTGCGTAAGGGCAAAGGAGCCAGCAATAAAATATTCAAAAAAGGCAGGTCCCCGGTTCTTAAATACAAGAAGTAGTATTTCAATGCTGCAACAATTTGTAGTATATTTACAACTAGTAATTTTTTATGAACCCTTTTTAGGGAAGCGCATTAAGTTTCCTTAAATCAAGATATTATATATGGCGTGTAGCAGTTGTTCAACCGGCAAGGATGGACAACCGCGTGGTTGCAAGAACAATGGTACTTGCGGCACTGATGGTTGTAACAAGCTGACAGTCTTTGACTGGCTTTCCAATATGTCGTTGCCCAACGGTCAAAAACCTTTTGATTGCGTTGAGGTACGTTTCAAAAACAGTAGAAAGGAATTCTATCGAAATACGGAGAATCTTACCTTGTCCATTGGCGATGTGGTGGCCACTCAGGCCAAATCGGGCCACGATGTTGGTGTGGTGACCCTGACCGGCGAATTGGTGCGTATTCAAATGAAGCGCAAAAAGGTATCCCTGGACGACAAGACCATTCCCAAGATTTACCGAAAGGCCACGCAACGGGACATCGATATTTGGCAAAAATGTAGGGATAGGGAAGAGGAAATAAAAAAACGTTCCCGGGAAATAGCCATTTCGTTAAAGCTCGAAATGAAACTCAGCGATGTAGAGTTCCAGGGAGACGGGTCCAAGGCAACGTTTTATTACACTGCAGAGGATCGTGTTGATTTTAGACAGTTGATCAAGGATATGGCCAAGGCCTTTGGAATCCGAATAGAGATGCGCCAAATCGGTTATAGACAAGAAGCACAGCGGTTGGGGGGCATCGGTTCCTGCGGACGCGAACTTTGCTGTTCTACCTGGTTGACGGATTTCAGGTCCGTGAGCACGGCATCGGCACGTTATCAGCAATTGGCCTTGAACCCCCAAAAATTGGCCGGGCAATGTGGAAAGCTCAAATGTTGCCTCAACTATGAGCTGGACATGTATCTGGAAGCATTGAAAGATTTCCCACCATCGGATTGTAAGCTTAAGACCCAAAAAGGATTGGCCTTCTGCCAAAAGGCGGATATCTTTAAAGAAACCCTTTGGTTTTCGTATAAAGATGAGCCAGCAACTTGGCACACCCTTTCCAAAGACCAAGTGTTGGAAATTCTGGAACTTAACAAAAAAGGCGATAAAGTTGCCAGTCTTGAGGAGTACGCCGCAGATAATGTAGCGGAAGAAAAGACTACTTTCGAAAATGTCGTAGGCCAGGACAGCCTTACCCGTTTTGATAGGCCGAAGAACAAGAAGAGAAGAAAGAAAAAGCGTAGAAAACCAAAATCCAAAGCATCCTCCAATGCGAAATAAATTTTTGTTTCTTTCGATTGCGATTCTTACCCTGTCGTCTTGTAACGAATTGTTGGTTTATTCAGAGTATAAACCGGTTAAGGAAGCCAAATGGGAGATGGGCCAAGATGTCGATTTTCAATTTTCGGAACTGGATTCTACCCAAACCTACAACCTGTTCATAAACATTAGGAACGATGATAATTTTGCCTTTAGCAATTTATTTTTGATAACCGAGTTAGAATATCCGAGCGGCAATACCGTTAAGGACACGTTGGAATACAGAATGGCCGAACCCAATGGGGAATGGCTTGGAAAAGGAATGGGCAGCGTCAAGGAAAATAAACTTTGGTTCAAGGAAAACATCGATTTTCCCGATTCTGGCGTATATAATGTGAATATTTCCCATGCCATGCGTAAAAATGGCGATGTGGAAGGCCTCCATGTTTTGGAGGGAATAACGGATGTTGGTTTGGAAATAGAAAAAGCACCCAAATTATAATGGCAAAGAAACGTCAAAAAAAACAGCAGCAGAATTTTTTCCCTTTTATCAAGTGGTTTTGGATCATATTCGGAGCAGGTGTCCTATCCGTAGTACTTATTTTTCTACTGGCCTCATGGGGAGTGTTTGGGGAAATGCCAACCTTTGAGCGTTTGGAAAATCCCGAGACCAACTTGGCCACCGAGTTTATCTCCTCTGATGGTGAAACTTTGGGGAAACTCTATTTGGACGACAACAGAACTTGGGTAGACTACGAAACCCTTCCGCAAAACATTGTAGATGCCTTGGTAGCTACCGAGGATGCCAGATATTACGACCATTCCGGTATTGATGCCCGCGGATTTGCAAGGGCCTTGGCCTTTTTGGGGACCAAGGGTGGGGCAAGTACCATTTCGCAGCAATTGGCACGCCAACTTTTTGTGGGAGTTAGATCCAGGAACTTGTTTGAGGCAGTAACCCAAAAAATAAAGGAGTGGGTCATTGCAACCCGTTTGGAGAGAAACTATACCAAACAGGAAATCATAGCGATGTACCTTAATATTTACGATTTTGGGTACAATGCGGACGGCATTCGTTCCGCATCCAGGATTTACTTTGGAAAAGAGCCTGCCGATCTCAAAACCGAAGAATCCGCTGTTTTAGTGGGCATGCTGAAGAACTCATCGCTCTACAATCCAATGCGCCGTGAGGAACTGGTGTTCAATCGACGCAATACCGTACTTGGACAAATGGCAAAGTATGGATATATCACAGAAAAGGAGAAGGACTCGTTGCAAAGCAGGGAGATGAAAATAAATTTTAATCCCGAATCGCATAGGGAAGGATTGGCCACCTATTTTAGGATGTACATGCAGCGCTATTTGAACCAGTGGGTCCGTGAAAACCCAAAACCGGACGGGGAGCATTACAATATATATTTGGATGGACTGAAAGTCTACACCACCATCGACTCCAGAATGCAGCGTAATGCGGAAGAAGCCGTACAGGAGCACATGAGTAATTTGCAAGCCGAGTTCTTCCATCAAAACACACCAGACCGTAACCCTACCGCTCCTTTTTTGGATTTACGAAAAGGAGAAATAGATACTATTTTGCGAAATGCCATGAAGCGTTCTGCAAGATGGCGTCATTTGAAGCGAGAAGGATTGTCCGAAAAAGATATCGAGGCCACTTTCCATAAACAAACGGAAATGACCGTTTTTGATTGGAACAGCGATTCCTACGAGAAAGACACTATCATGACACCGATGGACTCCATTAGGTACTACAAAACCTTCCTACGCACCGCCATGATGTCCATGGAACCCCAGACCGGTCACGTAAAGGCATGGGTTGGCGGAATTGATTACAAACACTTTCAGTACGATAATGTTATTCAAGGGTCAAGACAAGCTGGATCATTGTTTAAGCCATTTGTATATGCAGCTGCCATTGATCAATTACGATATTCTCCCTGTTATACCCTTCCTGATAACCAATATAGTATTGAGCCAGGAAAGCATGGGAATATGTTGGCATGGACGCCAAAGAATTCCGATGGAAAATATTCAGGGGATGATATGACCTTAAAGAATGCACTGGCCAATTCGGTAAACACCATCACAGCGCAACTTATTGATAGAGTAGGCCCGGGAGCTGTAGTTTCTATGGCCAAAAATATGGGGATTACCAAGGAAATCCCTGCAGTACCATCCATTGCACTCGGTACTCCAGATGTAAGTGTGTATGAAATGGTGGGCGCCTTCGGGACTTATGCGAACCAAGGAGTATATGTGAAGCCCGTAATGGTAACACGCATCGAGGACAAAAATGGCACCGTGCTTTTTGAATACAAACCAGAAACAAAGGATGTCTTGAGTAAGGATGTTGCCTATGCGATGATCAATCTTTTGGAGGGGGTAACCCAATACGGTTCTGGGGGACGCCTAAGGCATACTTATGGAAAGAACAACACCGTATATAAGGAAATTATAACCGGCTACCCATACGAATTGACAAACCCGATAGCAGGTAAAACAGGGACCACACAGAACCAAAGTGATGGTTGGTTTATGGGAATGGTGCCCAATTTGGTAACCGGCGTTTGGGTCGGTGGAGAAGATAGGTCAATCCACTTTAACCGATTGTTGTACGGACAAGGAGCGGCCATGGCACTGCCGATATGGGGACTTTACATGAAAAAGAATTATGCCAACGAAGAAATTGGGGTCTCTAAAGATGCTTTTGAAGCGCCAGAAGAAATGTCAATAGATTTGGATTGTTCCCAACAACAGAAAGATGAAAATATCGATACTGATGACGATTTGGACGACCTAGATTTCTAGTTCTACCCGTGTTGATAAAATAAAGCCCCAAGCATATTCTAATTTGCTTGGGGCTTTTTTATTTAAATCGTAATTTCAGGGAATATTAATAAGAATTCTATGATCAATAAAAAAGTTGCCAATGTAGCTGATGCCTTGAAGGGAGTAGAAGATGGAATGACGTTCATGTTAGGTGGATTTGGCCTATGCGGAATACCGGAGAATGCTATTGACGAACTCGTGCAATTGGGTATTAAAGATATCACTTGCATATCCAACAATGCCGGAGTGGATGATTTTGGACTGGGACTGCTCTTGCAAAAGCATCAAATCAAAAAAATGATATCCTCCTACGTTGGCGAAAATGACGAGTTCGAACGTCAGATGCTGAGCGGCGAACTGGAAGTGGAACTGATACCCCAAGGAACGCTTGCAGAGAAATGCAGGGCGGCACAGGCAGGGTTCCCTGCCTTTTATACCCCTGCGGGATACGGAACCGAGGTGGCTGAAGGCAAGGAAACCCGTGAGTTCGATGGCAAGATGTATGTTTTGGAGCCCGCTTTTAAAGCTGATTTCGCTTTTGTCAAAGCTTGGAAAGGGGACGAGGCAGGCAATCTCATCTTTAAAGGGACTGCGCGTAATTTTAATCCATGTATGTGTGGTGCGGCTACAATTACCGTGGCCGAGGTAGAAGAACTACTTCCGGCAGGTAGTTTGGACCCCAACCAGATTCATATTCCCGGAATATTTGTACAGCGAATTTTCCAAGGGCGGAAGTATGAGAAAAGAATTGAGCAACGAACAGTTAGACAGAAAGCATAGATATGTTGGATAAAAACGGAATAGCAAAACGTATAGCGAAAGAGGTCAAGGACGGATACTACGTCAACCTCGGTATAGGAATACCCACATTGGTCGCCAATTTCGTGCGGGACGATATCAGTGTAGAATTTCAAAGTGAGAATGGCGTTCTTGGGATGGGTCCTTTCCCTTTCGAAGGGGAGGAAGATGCCGATATCATTAATGCAGGCAAACAGACCATTACCACATTGCCCGGCGCTTCATTCTTTGATTCTGCAACCAGTTTTGGCATGATACGTGGCCAACATGTCCACTTAACCATTTTAGGCGCTATGGAAGTAGCGGAGAACGGTGATATCGCCAATTGGAAGATACCCGGTAAAATGGTGAAGGGTATGGGAGGCGCCATGGATTTGGTGGCATCTGCGGAAAACATCATAGTGGCAATGATGCACACCAACAGGGACGGAGATTCAAAACTTTTAAAAAGATGTACGTTGCCGTTGACGGGCGTGGGTTGCGTTACAAAAATCGTGACCAACCTTGCGGTATTGGAGGTGACGGACCAAGGATTTAAACTGTTGGAAAGAGCACCAGGTGTTTCCGTAGAGGAAATCAAGAACGCAACCGAAGGTAGGTTGGTTGTGGATGGTGACGTTCCGGAAATGAGGATTTAATAAATATCCTTGGCATTTTTACAACATTTTAAAGCTATTACACAACAATAGTTTTAGAATGCCGTTCATCGATTATATATTTGGTTATATCGAAATTTTTACCCAAATTAACACCACCAAAACCGCTTTGACCATGGCACTAAAAACACAGACTACAATGGATGAAAACGTCCAAGTTTACCGAAACGATTTTTTCACAGGATTTATGCTTTTGATTAAAAAGCTTTTTATGCTTTAAATCAGTTATATCCCCCTGAAAAATTTGGAGCCAACACCCTTGTTCGGCTCTTTTTTTTGCTATAATTTTAAAGAAAACCATTCAGATATGTCGCTTCACTTTCGGGAATGCGAGGGTACCGATTTGGATACCTTGGTGAATATATCCAAAAGCACCTTTTCCGATGCCTTTCAAAAGGACAACGACCCCGAAGACTTCCAGAAATATATCAATGAGGCTTTCCATTATAAAAAGCTAGCCGCCGAACTCGCAAATAGGGATAGTCTTTTTCATTTTGTTTATGACGATGAAACATTGGTAGGCTATTTCAAATTGAATATTGGTGCCGCCCAAACCGATGTGCACGACCCCAATGCCCTGGAAATTGAACGCATTTATGTTATAGGAGAACATCAGGGCAAAAAAATCGGTTCTTGGATGCTCAAGAAAGTAATGGCCCAAGCTGAATCATTAAAGAAGAATTACATTTGGTTGGGAGTTTGGGAGCACAACCCAAAAGCCATTCAATTTTACCAAAGGCATGGCTTTGCCAAGTTTGGGGAACATCCGTATTATATTGGTTCAGATAGGCAGACAGACTGGTTGCTCCGGCTAAATATTAAGTAATCCGCCCAGGTAAACATTATCCCCCCCCCGCTTGTAATTTATGCGCTACGGAGTTTTCAAAAGCGGCATGCATCAACAGAGAGATTGCCTTTGTATTCAGCTTTGTTAGACTATTTGCTCTGTATACCACATCACGAATAGTGGAAAAGCTCACATTGCTCTTAATGGCAATATTGGCCAAATCGTTTTTGGATGTGTTTCTGCGGAGAACCTCGGAGAGCTTTTCGCTTATCGGTTTGCCGTAATTTTCATCAGTAAAGATCAGTTCGATTTTAAGGAGTGGCCCAAGGCCTTTCATGGAACCCATATATAATTCAAGTTTAAATAATTATATGTCGGGGTCAGATCCTATTTTCTATATTTGGCTTGTAACCCAATTACAGAAAACTAGATAGATTGCTGCGTTAAGCGCATATTGCGTAACAATAGTACACAATATAGAAATAAATGTATATAATTAAGCAGTTACGAAAAAAAAATAATATAAGTCAATCGCAGTTGGGCGAGGAAATTGGGGTAAGTCTTCGTACGATTCAGCTCTACGAACGCAAGGACGCCAATATCCCGATCAAAAATCTAACCAAGATAGCCGAGTATTTTGGCCTTACCATTGCCGAGCTGTACATGCACGAGGTAAACGATATGGGCGAGGCCTATACCAAACGTCAGCCATTTACCAAGCATGGAAGCGTTTTTTACCCATTGGAGCATGGTAAATATTTGGTTATGGCTCCTTTGATACTGGTAGAGTGGCAAAAAGAATATATTGAAAATATATGGAAGGATAACTTCAGCAATCCATTTCAGGGAGGTTTCATTATCGATTTTTTAACCGAAGAACCCCACCGTATATTCGAAGTATCTGGCGATTCCATGAACGATTCCAGTGCTGGATCCATTCCTAACAAAGCATACGTTCTTGGTCTGGAAATCAAAAAAGAATCGTTGACCCGTAACGAGACCTTATGGCGGCAATCCTATATATTGGTTTGTGCGGATAGGATTATCTGTAAGCGGCTTACAGGATATAATAAAGAAAAAAGGACATTGGTTTGCCACAATTTGAATACTTCTCCAGAATTTCAAGATTTTGAATTGGCTTTGGAAGATGTACTACAAGTCTTCAGGATAGTGAAAAAGCAGCTTTGACCTTGTTGAGGTGGGTCAATACCTGTTCCAAACACCCATCCAAGTCCTTTTTTATTTCAGTTTCCCAAAATCGGAAGACGGTATATCCTTTGTCCTTTAATGCCTGATTTACTTCTTGGTCCCGTTGTATGTTGCGTTCAATCTTTGGAATCCAGAACTCACGGTTGGTCTTGATTTTTTCCTTTCGTTCTTCCCAATTATGGCCATGCCAGTATTCCCCATCAATAAATATGACGGTCTTGTACTTTTTAAGGGCGATATCAGGCTTTCCGATGAGTTTTTTATAATCGATTCGATATCTATAGCCCGATTGCCATAATGCTTTTCTAAAAGCAAGTTCCGGCTTGGTGTTCTTACCTCGTATTTTTCCCATGATCTTGGAACGTTCCGGTGTCGTATAGAAACCTGATTCCTCATTGAATCGAGGCACTTTGATGCGTTCTTTTGGGTATTCTTTGGGCATACCGTAAGATAACAAAAAACCCAAACTCCTATTGGAATTTGGGTTTTGTATGTCGAAATGAGATTTGTTTACCCTTTTAAGGTAGCGGATAAGTATTCACGGTTCATTCTAGCAATGTTGGTCAATGAGATACCTTTTGGGCATTCCACTTCACAGGCTCCCGTGTTGGTACAGTTACCAAAACCTTCCAAATCCATTTGGCGGACCATGTTCTGTACACGCTCGGTAGCTTCCACCTGACCTTGGGGCAACAAGGCAAATTGAGAAACTTTGGCAGATGTGAACAACATCGCACTTGCATTTTTACAAGCGGCCACACAGGCCCCACAGCCAATGCAGGTTGCAGCATCCATAGCTTCGTCAGCAGCATGCTTATTGATGGGAATAGCGTTGGCATCTATAGTATTTCCAGAAGTGTTCACGGAAATATATCCGCCGGCTTGCTGAATACGGTCAAACGCACTACGGTCCACGATCAAATCCTTGATAACCGGGAATGCAGTGGCTCGGAAAGGTTCAATGACAATGGTATCCCCATCATTGAACTTTCTCATGTGCAATTGACAAGTGGTTACCAATCTGTCCGGTCCATGGGGCTCCCCATTGATTTGAAGCGAACATGTTCCGCAGATACCTTCCCTACAATCGTGGTCAAATTCTACGGGTTCCTCTCCTTTGGAGACCAATTCTTCATTTAGGATATCCAACATTTCCAAGAAAGACATATCTCCTTCTACACCATCAAGTGTATAATCAACTATTTTTCCTGGTGTGGATGCGTCTTTTTGACGCCATATTTTTAGATATAATTTCATGGCTTCTTATTTGTAGGATCTTGTCTTCAGTTCAATGTTCTCGTATACCAAGTCTTCTTTGTGCAATTCGGCATCTTTAGGCTCTCCCTTGTACTCCCATGCGGCGACGTATTTAAAGTTCTCGTCATCACGGAGAGCTTCACCTTCTTCGGTCTGATACTCTTCACGGAAGTGACCTCCACAAGATTCGTTTCTGTGCAGTGCATCTTTTGCGAAAAGTTCCCCCAACTCCAAGAAATCCGCAACGCGTCCGGCTTTTTCGAGCTCTTGGTTTTTGGAACCGATACTTCCCGGAATTTTTACGTTCTCCCAGAAATCCTTTCTAAGTGCAGAAATTTCCTTGATGGCTTCCTTAAGCTCTTTTTCATTTCGGGCCATACCACATTTGTTCCACATGATCTTGCCCAACTTTTTGTGGTAGTAGTCTACGGAATGGATTCCTGAACCGCTCATCAACTTTTCCATTCTCTCGCGAACTTGTTTTTCGGCTTCCTCAAACTCCTTGGAGTCTGTTGGTATTTTTCCGGTTCTGATATCTTTTGATAGATAATCTCCAATGGTGTAAGGCAACACAAAATAACCGTCAGCAAGGCCCTGCATCAACGCAGAAGCCCCCAAACGGTTTGCCCCGTGATCACTAAAATTGGCCTCGCCCGCAGCGTAGCACCCCGGAATGGTGGTCTGTAGATTATAATCCACCCAAAGACCTCCCATGGTATAATGCACGGCAGGATAAATCATCATTGGGGTCTTATACGGATTCTGATCTACGATTTTTTCGTACATCTGGAACAGGTTTCCGTATTTGGCCTCAACGACTTCTTCTCCCAATTTGGTGATGGTCGCTTTGTCCGGATCTTTGAGACCAGAGGTCAAAGCTTTTTCTTTTCCATAACGCTCTATGGCAGATGCGAAGTCCAAGAATACCGCTTCTCCGGTTTTGTTTACGCCAAAACCTGCATCGCAACGTTCTTTGGCAGCCCTTGATGCCACATCACGGGGCACAAGGTTACCAAAGGCGGGATATCTTCTTTCCAAATAATAGTCCCTATCTTCTTCGGCAATTTCCGTTGGCTTCAGTTTGCCTTCGCGTATGGCAATAGCATCTTCTTTTTTCGCAGGCACCCAGATTCGTCCATCGTTCCTAAGGGATTCCGACATCAACGTCAATTTGGATTGATGGTCACCTGAAACTGGAATACAGGTCGGGTGGATTTGAGTAAAACATGGATTGGCGAAGAAAGCTCCTTTGCGGTGCGCTCTCCAAGCGGCCATCACATTGCTTCCCATGGCGTTGGTTGAAAGGAAAAATACGTTTCCATATCCTCCGGTGGCCAAAACTACTGCGTGGGCGCTATGTCTTTCAATTTCTCCACTTACCAAGTCCCTTGCGATAATTCCTCTTGCCTTACCATCGACCAAGACCAAATCCATCATTTCATGACGGTTGAAGGCTTGAATCTTACCACGGTTTATCTGACGGTTCATTGCAGAGTAGGCACCCAACAATAATTGCTGACCGGTCTGTCCTTTGGCATAAAAAGTCCTCGATACGAGAACCCCACCAAAAGAACGGTTGTCCAACATACCACCATACTCACGGGCAAAGGGAACACCTTGTGCCACACATTGGTCAATAATGTTTCCTGACACCTCGGCCAGTCGATAAACGTTGGCTTCACGGGAGCGGTAATCGCCACCTTTTATGGTATCGTAGAAAAGGCGGTAGTTGCTATCGCCATCTCCTTGGTAGTTTTTTGCCGCATTGATCCCTCCCTGGGCAGCAATGGAGTGTGCCCTACGCGGAGAATCTTGATAACAGAATGTTTTTACATTGTAACCCAACTCGGCCAAAGTAGCTGCAGCGGCACCACCTGCAAGTCCTGTACCTACAACAATGATGTCTATGTTCCTTTTGTTGGCAGGGTTAACCAGATTGATGTCGTTTTTATGCTTGGTCCATTTGTCGGCCAATGGCCCAGATGGAATTTTAGAGTCCAAAATGCCCATACTTAATGTGTTATTGGGTTAAGGTGGTGATACAAGGCGATAAAAGCAAATGCCAAGGGTACCACTACCGCAAATATTTTAGCAAATTTTGTGAATCCAACGGTGTACTTGTTATTGGCACCCATGGATTGGAAAGAGGAAGCAAAGCCATGCCACAAGTGCAAGCTAAGCAACACAAAGGAAACCACGTAAAGAATGGTTCTCCAGAAAGGAGCAAATTTCTCTACCGTTTCATGATAATAACGTGTGGGGTCCTCAGGATTGGCCTCTACATATTTGTAGGCCATTTCGTGTATCCAAAAATCGTAGAAGTGCAATGCCAAGAATGCAAGGATGACCAGACCTGAATAAATCATGTTTCGGGAAACCCAGGGCGCATTGGCGCTACCATTGTACTTAACATAACCCACGTTCCTGGCCTTTCTGTTCTGGATTTCCAAAACAAAACCCATTACAAAGTGTACGATGACACCAGCAATAAGGATAGGCTGCATCAAGAACTGGACTATGGGATTGTAGCCCATAAAGTGGGATGCTTCATTAAAAAAATCAGGAGAAAATACCGAGGCCAAATTAATGGTCACGTGAAGAATCAAAAATGTGACCAAAAAAAGACCCGATAGGGCCATAACATATTTTCGGGCCAGCGAAGATTTTATCAAACTCATTAGAAGTTAGTTTTTACACAAATTTACGGCACGAATGAGTTTTTAACAAGTAATAAACAAGTAGACCCCCCTTATTTAGAAACATTATAGGGAAGGGGCAATGCTTTGAAAATGATATACTAAAAGTTCGCAATGTAGCTTGGGCGGAATTAATAATTCCGATAAAAAAGTGGGCACATCCGTACATGCCGTACAGAATGTTGGATTTGAAAAGGGATTGCGATATTTTGGGGGAGATGTTGGTTTTGAGGTTTATTTGGTTTCGAAGATCACTTGAAGGGAATAGATGTATTCCCCGACTGGACGATCGTAATATATGGAGGTTTCCACTTGCTCGTTAAGATATTGATTGTCCTCTACAGTGATTACATCACCAAGTTCCTTGCCCAGGGTGAGCGCGATTAAGGACGCTTTTTTTCTGGCGTTTTCCATTGCTTTGCCATAGAGTAGTTTAGCCACGTTTTCATCTATTTTTATAACAGCAACGCTATTCAAACGCTGAAGCCCCAACGATTTTATGGTCAAAAAGGTCCTCATTTTTTCGATGGACGAAGTTGAAAATTCATAGATGGCACCCTCTTTATCGTACCCCATGGTCTCAAAACCAAATTCATATGGTCTCTCCTTGATTTCCTTCCAAGAGATACCTTGCAACTCCAATGCCTTTTGGTAAAGGGATCTTAGTTCTTCGAAATCCATGCCGTCCGAAGCATAACTAGAGTATGCAGGACTTATTGAAACCGTAGCTTTATAGGTGGGAGAGGAATCCACATGGATGGCCCTGGCCAATACTTTAATGGTAGCGCTTTGTTCTTGGGCCGCCATTACGGAAGGCATCATTACCACCAAGAGAACGTATAATAATTGTTTCATCTTTATATAAGAGCTTAAATAATAGGTGTGTTTTGAATTAGGGGGAACTTTATAGAATCTGATTATTCAGGAATATTGAAATATTCGATGACTTGTTCGTAGCTCATTTTGGTAAAATCTATGTTTGATTTACCAGAAGTGGATACTCCACCAGGGATGAGGACATATCTGAAGTCATCAAAATAAGTAAACAAGTTGGTTCCTCCATCAGTGGCCAGTGCTTCTACATATAGTGCTATAAATCCGCTACCTTCAGATAATCTATACCTATAGATTTCATTTTGGGAAATTAGCTCAAAGGGCAATTGATAGACCTCGTTTGATATTACATTGATTTCACGTCTTCCGTAGACAAGGAGAACGTCATTTGCATTGTTGAATTCCCCTAGTCCAAAGGAAACCAACAATTGATCGGATTCTTCGGCTGCAGCAAGGCCTCCAAATTCGGATGCTATCCAATCCGAATAGATAACATTGGCCGTACCTGTTTCTCCTTGCTCGCCCTGTTCCCCCTGTTCCCCTTGAGGGCCTGCAGGTCCGGCGACCCCTTGCTCACCTTGAGGTCCTTGTGGGCCAACGGAACCATCCTCACCATCTTCTGGAGAGCAAGAGACAATCAACGCGACCGACATTACTGTTAAAAGAAATGCTTTAATTGATAATTCACTTGTTTTCATGTTTAAATTTTTTGGGTTTCAGAGGTCAAATTAGAATTGCTGGACCAGTTGATGAACTCGTTCCTTACCATAGGTGTATATTATTATGCTGGCTGGTTGTTTTTTATTGCCAATGGGACGTTCCTTTCTTTTTTGGAAAGATTTACCATTCGTACAGCATACATGTAGCTTACACACCATTTTGTGTTAAATATCACTATGGTTGGGTTTTGTAGCGGTTCAATTTATAATTTGGGGTAAAGAAGAAACCATCATGAGGGTAATTATTGTAGATGACGAGTTGGCCGCCATAAATAGCTTGTCTTGGGAATTGAGGAAACACTCGGACTTTATCTCGATCATTGAAACATTCACCTCTCCTGTAGAGGCCATATCGGGAATCAATTACCTAAAGCCCGATTGTGTTTTTTTGGATATTGAAATGCCCGAAATGAGCGGGTTCTCTCTTTTGGAAAAATTGGAATATCGCAACTTTGCCATAGTTATCACCACAGCATACAATCAATATGCCATTAGGGCCATTAAGGAAAGCGCGGTGGATTACCTGTTGAAACCAGTAGATCAAGACGATATTTTGGGTGTGGTGGAAAAGCTGAAAAAGCTGAATGGAGCGCAAAGTTTTAAACATCAATTCGAACAAACGTTTGAAGCCCTTTCCCGGGCAAGTTCGCCACAGATCGTTCAGATTCCAGTAAGTGGAAAGATTTTGTTCTTGCGTGTGAACGAAATTGTGTATTGCGAATCGGACGGGAATTACTCAAAAGCCTTTTTGGAATCCGGAGAACAGTTATTGGTATCAAAAAAACTGAAAGAGCTGGAGGACATGCTTCCCAACCGAATGTTCTTCAGGGTACACAATTCCTACATCGTCCATTTGCTAAAGGTAAAAGAGTATTTACGGTCCGAAGGGTACTTGGTCTTGTTGAACCAAAAGAAAATACCTGTTTCAAGGACCAAAAAAGAGGCTTTTTTAAATAGGATGAGCTAATATGCCCTTATGCTGAAAAATTTGACAGACTTCTTCAAGGAAAGTAACCAAAATGGATTTGGTTTCTTTGTGGTTTCCATACTGTTCTATCTTTTTGTTTTTTTTCTGATACAGTTTTTTCAGCATAAGAAAAGGTTTTACCTCTTTTACTGTTTATATGCTCTGGTTACCGGTATTACGTTGATGAAATATGTGGAAGGTGTCTTTTTTTCGGACTTTTTTCATAGTCCTTCCGGAAGAAGCTTTGTAGCCTGGGTTCATTACCCCACACAATTGTTCGCCTCGATGTTGTTCAGCTTTTTTGTCCTGGACATAATGCAGCTCAAAAACGGACATCCCAAATTCGTTAAATGGGCATACCGGGCCTATTTGGGCGTTGCCCCGATATATTTGACCTTATGGGCCGTTCAATTGATGAATCGCCGATCTTACCTGATCGATTATTTCCATGGGTTTTTCTTTTTGCCCATGAGCCTGATCGTGTTTGTGGGAGGATTCTATTTGGTACTGAAACAGGATCGCATAATCAAGTGGTACATGCTATCGGGTATGTCGGCACTTTTTGTGTCCTACCTCATCATCACTTTATATTCGTTTAAGGATAGCAGGGCCAATGACGAAACACTGTATATTTTTTACTTGGGGGTATTGTTGGAAAGTCTCTTGTTTGCCCTCGCCATTGGTTTGGAGCAAAAAATGGTCTATAGGGATAAGGCCCAAGTACAGAAAAAATACATAGATCAGCTAGAAGAGAACCAAGTGATCAAGGAGAGTATCAACCGAACACTTTCGGATGAACTTTTGCAGACCAAGGCCGAAATAGAGGGGCTCAGTTCGGAGGCCCAAAGGGAAAGAACCGAAAAACTCACCATGAAAATGGAGAACAGGTTCGCACAGCTCAGGCTCGATGCCCTGCGGAGTCAAATGAACCCTCATTTTATTTTCAATGCGCTCAACTCTATCAAATCCTATTTGATAGAAAACAATCAAGAAAAGGCCATTTATTACTTGGGAAGGTTTTCCAAGCTTATCCGTGGAATCTTGGAAAGCTCAAGGAAGGACCTTGTCACCTTAAAAGAGGAGTTGGCCATTATTGAAATGTACACTGAAATTGAAAGTGACCGATTCAAAAACAATATTGAATACATTGCCGAAATTGACGATGGAGTATCTACGGACGCTATTTTGATTCCCTCGCTCATATTACAGCCTTTTGTGGAAAACTCCATTTGGCACGGACTCACAACAAAAAGAGGTAAAAGGCGGTTGATTATTAAAGTCCAGGAAAGCGATAAAGAGGACTGTCTTAAGGTTATAGTGGAAGACAATGGTGTGGGACGACAGGCTTCCCGTCTTAAAAACCTTCAAAATCCGCTCAAAGGGCAATCGTTGGGATTATCAATAGTTCAGGATCGGTTGGATTTTTTTTCTAAAAAATACCACGAAGATTTCAGCTATACCATTTACGATATAAAAGACGAAGAAACTGGAAAGGCACTGGGAACAAGGGTAATCGTGAACCTGCCAAAAATTATGGTGTAAATCCAATTGGAATCAAAAGAAAAGCAGCCGGCAAAAGGAAAATCCAAATAATTGTCCGAATTTGGATAAAATTTAAAGAACCGATGGACGTTGCCATACTTTCCGTGAGCTTAAATGTATATTCTTCTGGGAGAATCGCCGAGGAGTTTGAAAAGGCAGGCCATTATGTAGAGCATATCGATCACACAAAGTGCTCGGTACAATTGGGAGGGGACAAGCCACAAATTTTTTACGGAACCGAGAATATTACGGATGATTTCGATGCCATTGTCCCCAGAATAGGAACCACTGTTACCAGGCATGGCGCTGCCATAGTAAAGCAGTTTGAGATGAACCATGTATTTAGCACGGCAAAGTCTCTTGGAATCATTCGGGCAAGGAACAAGGTTTCTACCCTACAAATGATGTTCAAAAAGGGAATTCCAGTACCAAAAACGGTGTTTTCCATCAATCCAAATAATGTAGACCACCAGATTGAGCTCTTGGGCGGTGCCCCGGTAATAATCAAACTGCAGGAAGGAACCCAGGGCAAAGGGGTTATCTTGGCCGAAAGCAAAAAATCTGCAAAATCTGTCATAGATACCCTGTACAATATGAATACAAGCATTTTGTTGCAGGAGTATATCGAGGAAGCCAATGGCGAAGACCTTCGGATAATTGTTGTTGACAATAAAATTGTGGCCAGCATGAAGCGAACCAGCGGCCTGGATGATTTTAGGTCCAACGTTCATCGTGGTGCCGAGACACAAAAAGTACAATTAACGCCCAGAGAAAAGTTTATGGCGATAAATGCCACCAAACATTTGGGGCTAGGTGTGGCCGGGGTGGATTTGATTCGGTCAAAGAACGGTCCTTTGTTGATCGAGGTGAACGCCTCGCCCGGCTTAAAAGGAATTGAGGCCGCAACGGGTGTCAATGTGGCCAAAAAAATAGTTCAGTTCGTGGATAAAAATGCTAAACGTAGCAGATAAGGCAAAAGCATTTACGTATGCTGGTCAATTTCGCTATTATTGATTTTGGCAACGCTCCATCCTACGGCATCTTCAAGGCTTGAGAACTGACGTATTTTATCTTTGAAGAATAATTTTTCTAAAATCACACTTGTCAATCCGCTATTGTTGTAGGCAACAATGGAATAGAATTCCAGTTTATGGCGATTTTTGTAAAACTTTAGCCAATCGGTGGGTACAACGGAATAATTGTTAATTCGATTGCTGATATAGGCAATTGGCCTATCCTTTCCTGAGACTTCGTAAGCTACATCTATTATTTTTTCCGCTTTGGACCAATTAAAGGTTTCACCTTCGTTCATTTCTGAGATGACCAAGCCATCAAAAAAATAAAAAGTGCCAAACTCATATTCCCTGATCTGTTTTATTTTTTTAAAAAACTCCAAATCCTTAACACGCTGCATAAATCTATTCTTGGGGATATATAAAAATTACTCGGCAAAAGTAAATGTAAGCGATTGTTATATTATGGTCGGGTTTACCAATGGGCAGTTAGGATTGGTGCAAGGCCCTTTTCAATTGACGATTGTATTTTCAGTAATAGAACGGTAACGAAGTATTCTTACATAGATTGTTTTAATGCCTGATTATTTCTCCATATTTTTTAACTGAATCCCTAGAGCTTTTGTAGATAGCTGTACTTCTAAAAGAGAGAGAATCAAGGAAATCATTAAAAAAACCAAGCTTATTCCAAAAATAATGTTGGCCCATACCTCCATTTCCACATATACAAGGAACATCGTCACCGCCGCCAATAAAAAACTGATAATGGCCGACGCCTGCATGTTCTTTATAATACCCAAACGGTTTCTTAATTGATTGATTTGTTGCTTTAGGGGCTGGGCGGAAGTCTCCTCGAACTGTTTGTGGAGTTGCCTGATCAGTGCCGCAATGGCCAAATATCTTGCATTATAGGCCAGCATGGTCAAAGAAATGGCAGGAAAAAGTAGGGCGGGGATGCTTAGGTTGAGCTGCATTTTTTCAATTTGATATGGAAGGTAAGAATTTGTCTTCGGTAACGCAATTACCTAAATTTGGGCAAATCAAAATTCAACTATGAAATACTTCCAGATAGACAGCAATCTTTTTGTGAAAAACCGTAAAAAATTTATGGCCCAAATGCGGCCCAAGAGTATTGCGGTATTGAACTCCAACGATATTTATCCCATTGGGGCCGATAGTACCCTGCCCTTTGAGCAAGATCGTGATCTTTTTTACTTGTGCGGAGCGGACCAAGAGGAAACCATTTTGTTGTTGTTCCCAGAGGCCATGGACCCAAAGCACAGAGAGATTCTTTTTGTTAGGGAAACCAACGACCATATTGCAGTTTGGGAGGGAGCAAAGCTCACCAAAGAAAAGGCGACCGAAGTATCGGGGATAGAAACCGTGTATTGGCTCACAGATTTCGATAAAATCTTTTTTGATTTGATGACGGAGGCGGACACGATTTATTTCAATACCAACGAGCATTACCGCCAAGCGGTGGAAACCCAAACACGGGAAGATCGCTTTATAGAAAAGTGCAAGAAGGAGTATCCTGCTCACCAATGGGCAAAGAGCAACCCTATTTTGCAAAATATCCGTGGAGTAAAGGAACCCGAGGAAATTGAATTGATGCAGAAAGCCTGCGATATCACCGAAAAAGGATTCAGGCGCATATTGGGGTTTGTAAAGCCCGGAGTTTGGGAACACGAAATTGAAGCTGAGTTCCTTCACGAATTTGTCCGTAACCGCTCCAAAGGTTTTGCCTACAGTCCCATTATAGCCTCTGGGGGCAATGCCAACGTACTTCACTATTTGGAGAATAACCAAGAAGTGAAGGATGGCGATATGATTCTTTTGGATCTTGCTGCTGAGTACGCCAACTATTCCAGCGATATGACGAGGACCATTCCCGCCAATGGAAGATTTACAGATAGACAGAAACAGGTTTACAGCGCAGTGCTTCGCGTTAAGAATGAGGCCACAAAGATGTTGGTACCCGGAACCATTTGGGCCGAGTTCCACAAAGAAGTAGGCAAGCTCATGACTTCCGAGTTGATGGGTCTGGGCTTATTGGACAAGGCCGATGTTCAGAACGAAAACCCGGATTGGCCGGCATACAAAAAATACTTTATGCACGGGACCAGCCATCATATCGGGTTGAACACACACGATTACGGAGAATTAAAAACCCCTATGAAAGCCAATATGGTATTTACGGTGGAACCTGGAATCTACATTCCGGCAGAAGGAATGGGCATCCGTTTGGAAGATGATGTGGTCATTCAAGAAAAAGGAGAGCCATTTAACCTAATGCGCAATATTCCTATCGAGATTGAAGAAATCGAAGAGTTGATGAATACATAGTCACAATGAAGTTCCTGTTCTTATTCATTCAACAATCTGACATTGAAAAAAAGATAGCGGAAGCTCCCGATAGCTCCTACGAAATAGGTGTGGTCATCGGGAGCTATCTCCCTTTTGTGATTTTGGCAGGTATTGCCTATGCCATTTATCACTATAATAAAAAGAAACGCGGCTCGGAATAGATATGTTACATGTATCTTTTGCCTTTTCCATACAAAAAAGCGAACTTCAACAAAAGCAAATTCGCATAGTTTGGAAAAGCAGCATAAACTTTACCGTACCGCATTTGTCCTAGCACTCATCACCATTTTTTATAACATTGGTGAAGGAATTATTTCTACATATCTTGGTTTTGAAGACGAAAGTCTTGCTCTTTTCGGTTTTGGCACGGACAGTTTTATCGAAGTTATTTCAGGATTGGGCATTGCCCATATGGTGTTGCGCATCCAAAGGAACCCCGAAAGCAATCGGGACAATTTTGAGCGCACAGCTTTAAGAATTACAGGTGTTGCCTTTTATATTTTGGTCGTAGGTCTTGTAGTATCGAGCATATACAATATTTGGACCGGCCATAAACCACTGACCACTTTTTGGGGCGTCATCATTTCCTCCATATCCATACTAATTATGTGGATTTTGGTCTGGTGGAAGAGACAAGTGGGGCGGGAACTTGATTCGGCTCCCATTTTGGCCGATGCCAATTGCACATTGGTCTGTGTGTACATGTCCATTATCCTTTTGATAAGTAGCGGAATCTACGAGCTTTTCAAAATTCCTTATATAGATAGTTTGGGGACCTTGGGCTTGGCCTATTTTGCGTTTTCTGAGGGAAAGGAATGCTTCGAGAAAGCTAAAAGTGACAAACACTGTTGTTGTGATTAAGAATGATTTACCTTTCAGCTAAAAAAACTGTGAGCCATTCATTGTCCAGGGGACACCATAGGTCAAATAGACCTTAAACATATCTGGACAGAATGGCGGGAGAATTTAGAGGAGGGGCTGCCTAAGGCCGAAGCGGACAATATTGCTGGCAGGTTTGAATATTCGACAACCTTTTAACTTTTCTCACCTAGATTTCCGACGATAAAAACAACCAATGCAGGCAAAACCCACCCCATTTGATGTTGGCCCAAGGGAATCCAATCTACATAACGCGAAATGTGTTCGTCCAACCCAATGCTTCCCAAAAAATCAGGTACACTGAAGAGGATTGTAGTGCCGACAACCCATCTGAACACTTTTTCAGAAGCGTATTTCCCAGGAGCAACGTTCAGTAAAATCAAAATGATAGTTATAGGATATATAAACATTAAGGCAGGAACGGCCACAGTAATAATGTAGCCCACATCGAACTGACCTATTAAAACACCAAGTACACAACCTATAAAAGCTGTGATTCGGTACGCCCATAAAGAATCGTTGAATCGGCCTTTTATAAAATCTGAAGTGCCCGTCACAATTCCGACAGCAGTGGTAAAACAGGCCAAGCTTACCAGTATGCTCAATAAAAGATTGGCTGTTTCGCCCAGAGTTTTTGTGCTTATTCCACGTAAGAGTGCTGTTCTGGTTATTTCGTTGTCAAAAGAGTTCCCAAACAAGGCCCCGGTGAGAATCAGTCCTCCGTAAACTAAAAATAATCCAGCACCTGCCCAAAGACCGGCCCTCCTTATGAGTCTTCGTTTTTCTTCATAAGAAGCAGACTTTTCTTTGATGTTGACCGATATAATGATCACGGCACCAACCACAACGGCACCAATGGCGTCGAAGGTTTGATAACCCTCCAAAATACCGGAACTAAAAGGTTGAATCATGTTAGCGGGGACAAAATCAAAATCCAAGGTAAATATGGCGGTCATGATGATGATCAAAAGGATGATAAGGATGCCAGGGGTCAATATTTTTCCAAGGGCATCCAAAACTTTGGTTCTGTTGATGGCAAAAACAAAAACCAACATAAAGTAGATAAGGCTGGTAAGTAACGATGATGAACCCCAAAAAGGCTGAATTGCCATTTCGTAGGTTACCGATGCTGTTCGTGGCGATGGCAAAGCAATTGCAATTGCGTAAATCAAATAACAATATGCTACACTAAATGATGGAGAGACTTTTTTTGCAAAATCGAACAGGGTGCCCTGTAGTTTCGAATGGGCCACTATCCCTAAAATAGGAACAAGCGCTCCCGAAATACAGAAGCCCAAGGCCACCAACCACCATAAATCACCCGATTTAAACCCCAGCAATGGTGGCAAAACCAGGTTGCCTGCTCCAAAAAAGAGGGAAAAAAGCGCAAATGCAGTGACGGTTAACGATTTTTTATTGATGGATTGTTGATAATTTGTTTTCAATGCGGTATCTTACAAAAGCGTTTTTTGACGGAAAAAGGCGACTTTTTATCGATTTTGAGGTATTTCATCGAAAAAAATATTATCTCGATACATTTACAAAATAAAAAGTTATCAACATCCGTTCCTATAAAAATTGAATCTCAAAAATAATTTATATAACAAAAAATTACCATTAACCAAAGTAAGCATTTTTCGAAGCCCCATTTCGTAATTATATGCTTTTCTCCAAACAACACCCGCCTATGAAAACAACTACTACGCAGCATGGCAACAAATTTTCTTCCTTCTTTTGCAGCTTGTTCGGACACCATTACACGGTATCCAAAAAAGTGACACAGCATATAAAAGAGTATAAATGTCTTCATTGCCAAAAGCAAGTCACAACAGATGTCAGCGGAAAGCTCTCCGCCTTGACACCTCAAATGCAAGAGATCAACAGTACACTGGAAGACATGTACAGAAAAAGACAAAGTAGGGTAGTGCACCAAGTGGCATAGCCCTTTTTTGTTTTAGGAAAAGGCCCAAATCTTATCCCGGAAACTTAAGTAATTGCCTACTGCTAATGGTTGCGTGCCCCAATGCCATGATGTAGGGATGCCCTTGATTTTCGGGATTTTTTTATCCGTTGAACGAATTCCACCCCTGTGCCGTAATAGGTATCTTGGTCTCTGCCCTGGTAATTAAGTGAATGCCTTCATTCTTTTCCGTCATATGCCCAATTACCGTCAAGTTGGGGTTTCCTTTAATCTTGGGAAAATCTGCTTGGTCAATAGTGAACAACAACTCATAATCCTCACCGCCGCTCAAGGCAATCATGGTACTGTCCATTTTAAATTCTTCGGATGCGGAAATCACCGTGGGATCCAATGGGATTTTCTCTTCAAAAACATTACAGCCAATATCACTATGCTTGCATAAATGAATTACTTCCGAAGAAAGGCCGTCGCTGATGTCTACCATGGAAGTCGGCTTTACCTCCAATTTTTTGAGCAGCTCTACAATGTCTTTTCGTGCTTCCGGCTTTAATTGCCTTTCTACGATGTAAGAATAGGGTTCAAGATCGGGCTGACTGTTCGGATTTACCTTGAACACCTCTTTTTCGCGTTCAAGGACCTGAAGGCCAAGATAGGCACCTCCCAAATCGCCAGAAACCACCAATAAATCGTTGGGCTTGCTGCCTTTTCGGTAAACGATGTCGTTATCATCCGCAGCGCCGATGGCAGTTACGCTTACGATCATTCCCCTTGTTGAAGAGGTGGTGTCTCCACCCACCAGGTCAACATTGTACAGCTTGCATGCAAGTGTTACTCCTTCATAAAATTCTTCTAGCGCTTCCAAAGGAAACCGGTTGGAAATGGCCAAAGAAACTGTTATCTGTGTGGCCATGGCGTTCATGGCGTAGATATCGGAAAGATTCACCATCACCGATTTATAGCCCAAGTGCTTCAAGGGCATATAGCTCAGGTCAAAATGAACCCCTTCCACCAACATGTCGGTGGACACGATGATTTTTTTGCCATTATGATCCATTACGGCAGCATCATCGCCCACCCCAACTATGGAAGATGGTTGTTTGAGTTCAAAGTTTTTGGTAAGATGGTCGATCAGGCCAAATTCGCCCAATTCTTCCAAAGATGTACGTTCTTGATTCTTGTCTTCTAGCATTTTGCAAAAATAATGAGGATAATCGTAAATCCTGTAGTCGGATGGAACATAAAAATTTTTCGGCGAAAACCTGTCAAAAGTCACTAAGAATACTTGCAAATTCACGACTGATGGGACTTGTGGTCAAATTGCACTAATTTTTCATAGGAAACACCTATGGAATCATTCGTTATATTAATGTTAGTTGCTATGGTAAAACCCTTTAGATACAGTATATTTGTAGGCTATTTAGATTAAATTCAATTAAGATGATTAAGGTTTCAGAATCAGCAAGGCACAAAGTGGTGTCCCTTATGACCGAAGAAGGTTATAATGCGACCACGGACTATGTGCGCGTTGGCGTAAAGAGCGGAGGGTGCAGTGGATTGTCTTATGAATTGACCTTTGACAATTCCGCTACGGATACAGATAAGATTTTTGAAGATAACGATGTGAGAATCATCGTGGACAAAAAAAGCTTTTTGTATTTGGTGGGCACCACATTGGAATATTCCGGAGGTTTGAACGGAAAGGGTTTTGTGTTCAACAACCCCAACGCTCAACGAACCTGCGGATGTGGAGAAAGTTTTTCACTATAAACATTGACTTAAAGCCTGTAATTGGCTAACTTAAAGATATATGGCTTATACAGAAGAAGAATTAAAGAAAGAGTTGGAGACCAAAGAGTACGAGTATGGTTTCTACACGGACATTGAATCGGATACCTTTCCAAAAGGGTTGAACGAGGACATTGTTATTGCCATTTCCAAGAAGAAGGAAGAACCCGATTGGATGACGAAGTGGCGATTGGAAGCATTCCGTGCCTGGAAAGAAATGGAAGAACCCGAATGGGCGAACGTAAAATACCAAAAGCCTGACTTCCAAAATATTTCCTACTACTCGGCTCCCAATAAAAAACCGAAGTACGATAGCTTGGACGAAGTAGATCCAGAATTACTGGACACGTTCAAAAAGTTGGGAATTTCGGTAGATGAGCAGAAAAAGTTGGCAGGTGTTGCGGTGGATATCGTAATGGACTCCGTATCCGTGGCCACCACTTTCAAAAAAACATTGGCAGAAAAAGGCATTATTTTCTGTTCCATTTCCGAAGCTATCAAGGAGCACCCTGAATTGGTGAAAAAATATTTGGGAACTGTAGTTCCACAAAGGGACAATTTTTACGCGGCATTGAACTCAGCGGTATTTTCCGATGGATCTTTCTGCTACATTCCAAAAGGAGTGAGGTGTCCTATGGAACTTTCCACCTATTTCCGAATCAACCAAGCGGGAACTGGACAGTTCGAGAGGACCTTGGTCATTGCCGAAGAAGGCAGTTATGTGAGCTATTTGGAAGGATGTACCGCCCCAATGCGGGACGAGAACCAATTGCATGCAGCCGTTGTGGAATTGATTGCCATGGACAATGCGGAAATCAAATATTCCACAGTTCAGAACTGGTTCCCTGGCAACAAGGAAGGAAAAGGAGGCGTTTACAACTTTGTGACCAAGCGCGGTCTGTGTGAAAAGCATGCCAAAATTTCTTGGACGCAGGTCGAGACAGGTTCTGCGGTAACATGGAAATACCCATCATGTATTTTGAAAGGGGATTATTCCATTGGTGAATTTTATTCCATTGCCGTGACCAACAATTTCCAACAAGCAGATACAGGGACCAAAATGGTTCACTTGGGCAAGAATACCAAGAGCACCATCATTTCCAAAGGTATTTCAGCAGGACAGTCACAAAACAGCTACCGTGGATTGGTGCAGGTGAACAGCCGTGCTGAAAATGCAAGGAACTTCTCCCAATGCGATTCCCTATTGATGGGTAACCGTTGCGGGGCGCACACGTTCCCTTACATAGAGGTCAAGAACAAAAGCGCACAGATAGAGCACGAAGCCACGACCAGTAAGATTGGTGAGGATCAGATTTTCTACTGTAACCAAAGAGGAATTGATACCGAAAAGGCCATTGCCTTGATCGTAAACGGATTTAGCAAGGAAGTATTGAACAAACTACCAATGGAATTTGCCGTAGAGGCACAAAAATTATTGGAAATCAGTTTGGAAGGCTCCGTAGGATAACTTCGGCCATTCTCAGCTACCCAATCCAATCTGGTGATTGAGCGAAGTCCAAATCACAATTATTAAGACAGAACACAATTTTACAAAATGCTAGAAATAAAGAACTTACACGCAAGCGTAGACGGTAAAGAAATCCTTAAGGGAATCAATCTAAAGGTGAACGCAGGAGAGGTACACGCCATTATGGGCCCCAACGGCTCCGGTAAAAGTACCTTGGCCGAAGTAATCGCAGGACAGGAGGAATTTGAAGTAGGCGAAGGAAGCATCCTTCTGGAAGGGGAAGACTTGGAAGAACTTTCCCCAGAAGAAAGAGCCCACAAAGGAGTGTTCCTATCGTTCCAGTACCCAGTTGAGATTCCAGGGGTATCGGTGACCAATTTTATGAAGACCGCTATCAACGAATCCAGAAAAGCACAAGGTTTGGAAGATATGCCAGCCAACGAAATGCTTAAGAAGATTCGTGAGAAGTCCGAAATGTTGGAAATCGACCGAAAGTTCCTTTCACGTTCCTTGAACGAAGGGTTCTCCGGAGGGGAAAAGAAACGTAACGAAATCTTTCAAATGGCTATGATGGAACCCAAATTGGCCATTTTGGACGAGACCGATTCCGGTTTGGATATCGATGCCCTGCGTATCGTTTCCAATGGTGTAAACAAATTGCGCAGCAAGGACAACGCCATCATCGTGATTACACACTACCAACGATTGTTGGAGTATATCGTTCCCGATTTTGTACACGTGTTGTACAACGGGAAAATCGTAAAATCCGGAACCAAGGAATTGGCCCTGGAACTGGAAGAAAAAGGATACGATTGGTTAAAAGAAGAAGCTGCAGTTTAAAAAACAGATGTAAGACTTCAGACATCGGGTTTCAGAATACCTAAACTGAAAGCTGACCACTGAAAACTTAAAAAGATATGGATTTAAAGGAAAAATTAGTCTCCTCTTTTATGGCTTTTGAAGATGGCTTGGATTTAGATCATCCAGTACATGAGGAAAGATCCAGTGCTATAAAGAATTTTGAGACCAAGGGCTTCCCGACAAAAAAGGATGAAGCTTGGAAATATACCTCGTTGAGGGGCCTGGAAAAGATAGATTTCAGCATCTTTCCAAAGCATGAGACCACGTTGGAATACAAGGACGTGAAAAAATACTTCCTCCACGAGATAGATACCTACAAGATTGTTTTCGTTGATGGGGTGTACAGTTCATACCTGTCTGAAACCACACATGATGGCGTAGATGTTTGTTTGATGAGCTCTGCCTTTAGTAAGCCCATGTTCAAACAAGTGATAGAGGTATATTTCAACAAAGCGGCCTCCAAAGATGAGTCGTTGACCTCTTTGAACACAGCTTTTAGCAAAGAAGGAGCGTACATCTATATTCCAAAGAACAAAATGCCGAAAAAGCCTATCCAAATTTTACATTTGGCCACGGGCAAGGAACCAGCCTTGATGTTGCAACCCCGCAACTTGATCGTTGCCGAGGACAACGCTGAGGTTCAGATCATAGAGCGCCACCAAAGTTTGACGGGGAACGAAGTGTTTACCAACTCCGTGACCGAAATTTTTGCTGGCAAGGACGCCATTGTGGACTACTACAAAGTTCAGAACGATGAGCCTACCGCCGCATTGGTGGACAATACATATATCTCACAAAAAGATAGCAGCGTTGTAAGGGTGCATACGTTCTCCTTGGGCGGAAAATTGATCCGTAACAACCTGAACTTTTACCAGAACGGGGAGCGTATCGACTCTACCTTGAAAGGGATTACGATTTTGGGAGATAAACAGCATGTGGACCATCATACTTTGGTGCACCACGCACAGCCCAATTGTGAGAGCCATCAAGATTATAAGGGTATTTTCGGGGATAGCTCCACAGGAGTGTTCAACGGAAAGATCATAGTGGACAAGATTGCCCAAAAGACGGATGCCTTTCAGCAGAACAACAATATTTTGTTGAGCGATAAATCGACTATCAACTCAAAACCCCAATTGGAAATCTTCGCGGACGATGTAAAATGTTCGCACGGGTGCACCATTGGTCAGTTGGACGATGAAGCGCTCTTTTATCTGAGGTCAAGAGGAATTCCAAAGAAAGAAGCCAAGGCTTTGCTGATGTACGCTTTTGCCAACAACGTTTTGGAAAGTGTCCGTATCCCAGAGTTAAAGCTACGAATCAATAAGATCATTGCTGATAAACTGGGTGTACGCATGGGTTTTGACCTGTAAAACAAACTTTTTCACGATTACATTACAATGATAGAGACCACTTTGGACATACAAGCCATTAGAAAGGATTTTCCCATCCTCCAAAGAGAGGTCAATGGGAAGCCTTTGGTGTATTTGGACAATGCAGCTACCTCGCAGACACCGCAGCAGGTAATCGATGTCATTGTTGATTATTATCAACGGTACAACGCCAATATTCATCGAGGGGTACATACCTTGTCTCAAGAGGCCACCGATGCCTACGAAGCGGCGCGGCAGAAAATCCAAAGGCATTTTAACATTGCACATTCCCGCGAAGTGATCTTTACTTCGGGAACTACCCATGGCATCAATTTGGTGGCAACGGGATTCACTTCCTTTTTTAAAGAGGGGGACGAGATTTTGGTGTCGGCCATGGAGCACCACTCCAATATTGTGCCTTGGCAAATGCTGAGCGAACGCACGGGGGCAACCTTAAAAGTGATTCCAATGAACCTGGAAGGGGAATTGGTGATGGAGGAATACCACAACCTATTGTCGGATAAGACAAGATTGGTGTTCTGCAACCATGTTTCCAATGCATTGGGAACCATCAACCCAATAGAAGAAATCATTGAGGCAGCCCATAAAGTGGGAGCAGCCGTATTGATAGATGGTGCACAGGCAGCAGCACACATCAAACCCGATTTACAGGCACTTGATGTTGATTTTTATACCGTTTCCGCCCATAAAATGTGTGGACCAACTGGAGTTGGGGTATTGTATGGAAAAGAAGAATGGCTCAAAAAACTGCCACCGTATCAAGGCGGAGGGGAAATGATTGCCGAAGTCACTTTTGAAAAGACGACCTATGCCGATTTGCCCCATAAGTTTGAAGCAGGAACACCGAACATTTCTGGAGGTATTGCCTTTGGTGCCGCATTGGACTATATGAACAGTATCGGTTTTGATGCCATTGCCCAATATGAAGATGAGCTGTTGAATTACGCCACGGAGCAGTTGCTCACCATCGATGGCTTAAAGATTTACGGGACCGCAGCGCACAAAACTTCGGTAATATCCTTTAACATAGAAGATATTCACCCTTACGATATCGGAACCATTGTGGACAAATTGGGCATTGCTGTTCGAACAGGCCACCACTGTGCTCAGCCCATCATGGATTTTTATAAGATTCCGGGAACGGTAAGGGCCAGTTTCAGCTTTTACAATACCAAGGAGGAAGTGGATAAACTGGTGGAAGGTGTTACACGTGCAAGGAATATGTTGCTATAGCCAGACCGTTATCATTATCATAAAGACTTGAATGGCAACCCTCCGAGTTGTACTTTTGAATAAAACCATCGCATGACCATAAAAGAGATACAGGAAGAGATAATAGATGAGTTTTCCATGTTCGACGACTGGATGCAGCGTTACGAATACATGATCGAGCTCGGAAAATCACTTCCATTGATAGCCGAACAGTACAAAACCGATGACAACCTGATCAAAGGATGCCAGAGCAAGGTGTGGGTGCATGCCGAACTCGATGGTGACAAATTGGTGTTCACGGCTGATAGTGATGCCATCATTACGAAAGGAATCATTGCCATTTTGGTCAGGGCGTTCAGCAATCAAAAGCCACAGGACATTATTGATGCCGATGTGGAATTTATTGATGAAATAGGTCTTAAAGAGCATTTGTCGCCAACGCGGGCAAATGGATTGGTAAGTATGATCAAGCAATTGAAATTGTATGCGGTTGCCTATCAAACACAGTTAAAATAACACAGAATGAGCGAAGAAACTACCATAGATACACAAGAACTGGGCGAAAAAATCGTAAAGGTGCTCAAAACCATCTACGATCCAGAAATTCCTGTGGACATTTACGAACTGGGATTGATTTACGATGTGTTCGTAAACGAGGAATACGAAGTAAAGATCTTGATGACCCTTACCTCGCCCAATTGCCCTGTGGCCGAAACCTTGCCCGTGGAGGTAGAGGAGAAAGTGAAGTCCATTGATATGCTGAAGGACGTGGAGGTGGAAATCACTTTTGACCCACCATGGACCCAAGAACTGATGAGCGAGGAGGCGAAATTGGAGTTGGGCCTTTTGTAAAACCCCGGTAAACCTAAAAGACATGACCACAAGACAAATCGATAGAATTATTGAGATGGCTTGGGAGGACAGAACCCCGTTCGAAGCCATAGAGTACCAGTTTGGTTTAAAGGAAAACGACGTGAGGGAAGTGATGCGAAACAACCTCAAACGGTCCTCTTTTGAGTTGTGGAGAAAACGGGTAAAGGGAAGAAAGACCAAACACCAAAAAACGTCCCCGGCCAATAGATTTAGGTCGCAGAATCAAAAATTATAGCGGTTCCAGCCCTTGCGAAAAATACAAATATGGAAAAGGAAATCGTAAATAGAGTAGCCCAAAGCAAGTTGATCACGTTCGACCTGGAGGATTATTATCCGAAAGGGGAGCGTAAGGTCTTGGACATCAAAGATTGGTTGTACGAGGGATTTATTCTTCGTGAAAAGGAGTTCCGCGCCCATGTTGATGCGCATGATTGGTCAATGTACCAGGAAGCTTATGTGGCGCTTCAATGTTCTTCGGATGCCATTATTCCAGGCTGGGCCTTTATGTTGGTTGCCTCCAAACTGCAACCCTACGCCAAAAAAGTAGTTCAAGGAAATTTGGAAACCTTGGAAACGGCACTTTATCAAACTATTTTGGAAAAGTTGGATGTGACCGAGTTTGCAGATAAGCCTATAATCATAAAAGGTTGCTCCAAAAAACCCGTACCCGAAAATGCCTATCTAATGGCAGTGGCCAAAATCCAAGAAGTGGCCAAAAGTGTCATGTACGGGGAAGCCTGCTCTTCGGTACCCCTGTTCAAGAGAAAATAGTAGTTTTTGTAGTCAGTGGACGGTCGCTGAGCACCCGGCCTGCCGGACGGACAAGAAGTTGAAGCATATGGCCGGATATCGATATTTTACGCGGAAAGCCTGTTGGTTCTTTGATGTCAGAAGTGATATAAATCCAGCATTTTGGTATAAAAGTCCTTGTTTTCCCGATTTCTTGTGGCGAACCCTCGCTCAACTGCGGGCAAAAACAGGGTGACTGTTCTGTTATCGTCCATTTCGATGAGTGGCCATGGTTTGAGATACTTCGCTCCGCTAGGTATGACAACCCGGTCGCTGAGCGTAGTCGAAGCGACATGATGCCAAATCTGATGTCTTGGTTCTTGAATTCTTAGAAACCATTTATTGGTCGGACACGAATTCCACGGATTATCACGAACTTTTATGGAGAAGTCAGATTTCTAACATCTGGAGTCAGAGATCTTGCTTCTTGAATTTACCCAAACCTGTCCCATTTTTAATTGGTAATTGTGTATTGTTGAATGAAAAAGTGGTGACATTTTTTACTTTTGCGGTTCTAAACAGTAAACTCCATACTATGAAAAAACTACTTTTTATTGCTTTGTCCTTTTTTGTTGTTTCAATGGTTTCGGCCCAGACAGAAGAGGAACTTAAAGCTCAAATTGCTCCAAAGAAGGACTCGATTGCAGCTATACAATCACGTGTAAATGCCTTACAGAAACAATTGGATGCCCTCCCCGGCTGGAAAATAGGCGCCTTCGGTACCATTGGTGGGAGTATATCCCAGTTCAACAATTGGTTTGCTCAAGGAATTCCCAACAACTCATCGGGCAACATCGGATTTACGGTAAATACCTTCGCTAATCTTCAGGAAAAGAAGTTTTTTTGGAGAAACGCTGCCAATGTTAACCTCTCATGGGTAAAATTGGACGATAAGGACGACCCAACGGACGATGATAGCTTTCGTCAAGCTACGGATGTCTTTAATATTTCATCGTTGTACGGTAGAAAACTAAGCGAGAAGTTTGCTATTTCCGGTCTTGTGGAATATAGGACCACAATACTGAGCAACTTTAACGATCCTGGGTATTTAGACCTTGGTGTTGGTGCCACTTGGACCCCGATATCAGATTTGGTCGTTGTAATGCATCCGCTCAACTACAACTTTGTGTTCAGCAACGAGGATACCATTTTTGAATCCTCAATGGGTGCCAAGATACTTGCCGACTATACCAAACAAATCGGCGCGGTAAGCTTTAAGAGCAACCTGTCCCTGTTTCAAAGTTATAAAAGCAACGACCTGAGCAACTGGACCTGGACCAACTCCTTCAGTTATAAATTATGGAAAATGATAGGGGTAGGGTTTGATTTTGGTTTGAGAAACAACAAGCAAGAGACGCTTAACTATATCGTGAACAATGCCCCGACCCCCAATCCGGATGCTACCTTCGATACCATTGATAACGAGTTGCAGACCTACTGGACTTTAGGGCTCAGCTACAAGTTCTGACATAAAATACGAAGTATAAAAAAAGCCACCGTTTCGGTGGCTTTTTTGTGGGGTGAAAATGTTTTCTATGTTTTTAAGACCATGGTCTAAGTAGGTTAAGATCGATTAAGATCTGCGTTCGACACTAAAATGACTTAAAAACAATGTGAAAGTATACCTTACGTTGCCTTTCCCTAAATTTTTGTTGTGAATTGGCACATAATTGTTGTGAAGCAAAAGATTCCTTGCTTTTCACCGAAAAAGTAGACTTCGGTGAATGGGTTTAATATTCATCCAAATGCTCTGGATACAGAAAGTTGTTGTACGGGAAACGGGTAACATGAATGTCCCGTACCGCATCGTAAACACGTTTTCGGAACTCGTCCAGGTTTTCCTTGTTGAGCGCAGAAATGAACAACGCCTTGTCCCCAAGCTTGTTGAAATAGGTTTTTTTCCATTCCTCGAGCGTAAAATGTGCCTTGGTACGTTCGGTCACCAGGTCGTCCTCATCAATGGTTTCGGGAACATACTGATCTATTTTGTTGAAAACCATGATACAGGGCTTGTCGGAACTGTCAATTTCGTCTAAAATCTGATTCACGGAATCAATATGTTCCTCAAAATTCGGATGGGAAATATCCACCACATGAAGCAGCAGGTCAGCTTCTCGCACCTCATCCAAAGTACTCTTAAAGCTTTCCACCAATTGTGTAGGCAGCTTTCTGATAAATCCTACGGTATCACTCAACAAAAAAGGAAGGTTGCCCAAGACCACTTTTCTGACCGTAGTGTCCAAAGTAGCGAACAGCTTGTTCTCCGCAAATACTTCGCTCTTGCTGATCACGTTCATCAATGTGGATTTGCCCACATTGGTATAACCGACCAAGGCCACTCGTACCAAAGACCCGCGGTTGCCCCGTTGTGTCTCCATTTGGCGGTCTATTTTGGCTAGCTTCTTTTTTAGAAGGGCAATTCGGTCACGAACAATACGTCTATCCGTTTCAATTTCCGTTTCACCAGGTCCGCGCATCCCAATACCGCCACGTTGCCGCTCCAAGTGAGTCCAAAGGCCTGTAAGTCGTGGCAACAAATATTCGTATTGGGCAAGTTCCACCTGTGTACGTGCATAGCTTGTTTGGGCACGTTGGGCGAAAATGTCCAGAATAAGGCTAGTCCTGTCCAAGACTTTGCACTTCAATAACTTTTCTATATTGTTCTGTTGTGCAGGGGACAGCTCATCATCAAAAATAACGGAGCCGATTTCATTTTCCTTTACAAATTGGCGTACTTCTTCCATCTTACCGCTCCCGATGTAGGTTTTTGGGTTGGGCACATCAATCCGTTGCACAAACCTTTTTTCAACCTCGCCACCTGCAGTGTAGGTCAAAAATTCCAGCTCGTCCAGGTATTCCTTTACCTTTTCCTCATCTTGGTACTGGTTCAATACACCAATAAGTACCGCCTTTTCATATTCTATTGATTTCTTTTCTAGCATCAAATGGATTTAGACTACAAATTTACATAATGTTTTGGAAGCTATTTTGTGCTTTCTTCCTTTTAAGCACTGATGAACAGGGCGAAAGGCTATTATTTGTTTGTATTGTTCCCTATCTTGATGCCCAAAACCAACCTAACTCAAAATAATGTCTAGAATTCAACCTCTCTTGAGCTTAAAAAGCAAGTGTTTTATTGGCTCTTTTTTGATGATGCCCTTGCTTGTCTTCAACCTGAAAGTGCAAAACACTACTCTTCCCAATCCTCATGAAGTCATAGGATTTGAAGTAGGTTCGGATTTTCATTTGGCCACCTACGAACAGTCCATCGAGTATTTCAAAAAGTTGGATGCAGCCAGTGATTTGGTGCAGATGCGCGAAACCGGAAAAACCTCTGAGGGCCTTACTTGGTACTATGTTTTGATTTCTTCCGAGGAGAATCTTTCCAAAATTGACCATTACAAAGAGATTTCCCAACAATTGGCCCATCCCAAAGGGATGACCCGCGAAGAGGCTCAAAAATTGGCAGAGGAAGGTAAGGCCATTGTGGATATCAGCGGTGGACTTCATGCTTCCGAAGTTGCCGGGGCACAACATATTATCACCCTGGCCCATCAAATTGTAAGTGAGGCCAATTCCAAAAAGTTTAAACCCATTTTGGATGATGTGATTTTGGTTTTGTGGCCGTCTCTAAACCCTGACGGACAAAATATTATTGCCAATTGGTACATGTCCAATGTAGGCACGCCCTACGAAACGGCACGAACACCCTGGCTCTATCAAAAATATGTAGGCCACGATAATAATAGGGATGCGTATATGCTCAATATGCTCGAATCAAGAGTTGTGGGCAGGACATGGCGAGAATGGGAGCCCAACGTAATCCATGTACACCACCAATCCTCCCCTTTTCCAACTAGAATATGGTTGCCGCCTTTTGCAGAGCCGATTGCCCCACAAACTCCGCCCATTGTGGCAAGGGAAGTGAACATGATCGGTATGGCTATGGCCCAAGAGCTGGAAACCGAAGGGTTACCGGGGGCCGTGCATATGGGAAAGGGTTTTGATGCTTGGTACCCAGGCTATATCGATTACCTGCCTGCGATGCAAAATATCCCCTCATTTTGGACCGAGACGGCTTTATACCGGTATGCGACACCTTATTTTTATACCCTTCGGGATTTTCCTGAGTCCAGAAAGGATTTACGAGTGGAATCGTTGTACAATAGCCCTTGGAAAGGCGGATGGTGGCGATTGAGCAATGCCATGCAATACATGCAGACGGCTTCCATTGCCGTTTTGGACTATGCATCAAAATATAAGGAAACCTTGTTGTTCAATAAGTACCAAGCGGCGATGACCACTATTGAAAAATATAGGAACGAGCCGCCGTATGCTTATATCATCCCACAAAAACAACGCGACCCCGTTCGTCCCGTAGAATTGTTGAAGCGATTGGCCTTTAATGGTATCCAGATTTCACAATTTGAGCAAGCTATGGACTATGCAGGGGTAAACTATCCCAAAGGCACTTGGGTCATCCCGATGGATCAAGAGTTTGCCGAAATGGCGCGTCAGGTTTTGGATGTGCAGGTATACCCTGATTTAAGGGAGTCTCCCGATGGGCCATTGGAACAACCGTATGATGCTGCAGGGTGGACATTGCCTTTTCAAATGGAAGTAGATGTGGTTACGGCAACCGTTCCTTTGAGCGATGCATTTAGAAATGCTTTGACACCTGTGGAAGGCTCTCCACTTGAAACTACCGATGATGAGAAAAAGGATTTGAACAAATCGGATTTCGCTCCAGGTGCAGGCTTTGATACGGATAAGGTGGCGTCAGGCATAAAACCATTGCCGGGAAAACTAAGCGGAGGCGGCAGCACTTTGTGGCTGGACCCAACTCAAAACAATATTTTTCGTGTTTTGGCAGAGGCCATCAAGGAAGGATACGCCATCAATTATGATACAGATACCAAAAAATATGGAGTGCGAGGGGCATCGCGTGGTAAAATCAACCAATGGATCAATGACTACGCCATACAGGCGAATCTGGGTTCAGGTTCAGGTGATGCCAAAGTGAATTCCAAAATTGCGGTTTATCGACCATGGACCGCCAGTATGGATATGGGTTGGACACGCTGGTTGCTGGATAATTTTGGATTTTCATATTCATCTATTCGGGATGCAGACTTCAAATCCAACAATTTAAGGGAACGTTTCGATGTAATCGTTATGGCATCCGAATGGCCCGGATCTATTGAAAATGGATTGGAACCTGGTTCTGCCCCTCCAGAATATACCGGCGGATTGGGTGAACTGGGAATCCGAAATCTAAGTACTTTTGTTAAACAGGGAGGAACATTGATCACGTTGAACAAAAGCTCCGATTTTGCAATAAATGCCTTGCATCTGCCTGTTACCAACGTGGTCAATAAAGTGGATAGGGCCAGGTTTTTTACTGGTGGCTCCATCATGCAGGTAGAGACCAACCCCAACCATCCGGTAATGGCCGGTATGCAATCCAATGCCAATGTGTTTGTGTATAACAGCCCCATTTTTAATACCAAAGAGGGGTTCACTGGGGAAATATTGGCAAAATATCAGAAAAAAGGTTCGCCCCTAATGTCCGGGTTTTTGGTCGGAGAGGAATATATGAACGGAAATGCGGCGGCAATGGATGTAAAATTTGGCAACGGACATGTACTGCTATTTGGTTTTCAACCACAGTGGCGAGGACAACCCATGGGAACCTATCGAACTTTGTTCAATGCCCTGCTGTATGCCAATGAATTGTCCAATTTAGAAAGAGAAACCAGTGATGAATGGCTTTCCATTGGCAGCAAACCTGTCATAGAAATATCAAACGGTCAGGAATAAATTTATAATAAGAGTTTGCCTTGAAGAAAAATCTTAACCGATACACCATAGCATTTTATAACCTTGAAAACTTCTTCGATACCGTAAACGATCCGTATTTGTTGGATGATGACTTTACGCCCAACGGGTTTAAGAAGTGGAACAAGTCCAAATTTTGGAACAAGGCCAATAAGATTTCAAGGACAATTTCCGCGATAGGTTCGAACGAAAGTGATTTTCCACCGATTCTGATCGGCTTGGCGGAGGTTGAAAATAAAAATGTGCTAAAATCTTTGTTGAAATCAAAACAGCTTCGGGATATCGATTACGCATTTGTCCATTTTGATTCCCCGGATGAACGGGGTATAGATACAGCGCTTATCTATCATAAAGAGCGTTTTATGGTACTAGAATCGCAGACCATCCCATTGATGGTGGAAAACACCAATGGCGAGCGCGACCTCACTCGTGATATTCTCTATGTACGCGGAAAGCTGCACCAAGAGGAGGTCCACATATTCGTGAACCATTGGCCATCTCGGAGGGAGGGTGCAGAAATAACAAACTATAAACGGATAAAAGCAGCGAAGACCATACTCGGCAGAATCGGCCAGATCCAAGAGAATAATCCAAATATTATTATCATGGGCGATTTTAACGATGGCCCAAATTCTGAAAGTATTCAAACCCTGATGGATACCGGCCAATTGATAAATCCGATGAAAAAACTCTTGTCGCCCGTCACCGGAAGTGCCAACTACAAAAGAACATGGAGTCTTTTCGACCAAATCCTAATTTCGCACAGCTTCTTGAACTACGAAACAAACACCCACAGTTTTGTAAAGGCTAACATATTTGCGCCTCGTTTCCTAAAGGAATGGAAGGGCAGGTACAAGGGAAATCCATTTAGAACTTATGCTGGAGACAAATATTTAGGAGGGTATAGCGACCATTTTCCCGTTTACATACTCATGGATGAGAACAAAACCTGAAAGTAGGAATAAAATTACACCACAGAAAAGTTAATTTTCACAACAGTTACAGATAAAAGCGATGTATTTCATCGAATAAAGTAGGAATTTTATCGATGAATCCTACATATCAAATTATATTAGTAATCCAAATCTTACCTTAACTTAACTATGGATTACAGATTTCCTTTAGGGGCCAAGGAAGTGATCTTCACCATTTTACTCTCGCTTTTAAGCGGAGCCTCTATTCTTGCTCAGTCTGAAAATGCCAAAAAGCAGATTAGCTTTTCCTACGATCAAGCTAAAATCTCTTCGTTGATTTCTGACATGGAAATGGAGCATGAGTCCAAACGTAAGAAAATAAGTGAGTTAGTCAAATCCAAAAGATTTAAGGCCACCGAGAACAAACCCAACGGTACACAGCTTGCACTAAAGGATATCGGCACCGATGGCACCCCATTATATTATACCACACTCAACGACCCGGCCTCAAAAACTTCCAGAGCATATACCCTATACGATAAAGGCCTTTTGAATCTGGGACTTACCGGTACAGATATGGAAGTTGGCGTATGGGATTCCGGCGTGGCCCTATCGTCCCATCAAGAATTTGATACCCGGGCCAAAAATGCGGATAATGCAGACGAAATTAGCCTGCACGCCACTTTGGTTACGGGAAACTTAATTTCTGCTGGTGTTGAACCCAATGCAAAAGGGGTTGCCTATGGTGCCCAAGCCCTGACCCACGATTGGAGCAGGGATAAAATCGAAGTTGCGGAAGCCGCCGCCAATGGTATGCTCTTGAGCAACCATTCCTACGGAATTTTGTCGGACAGAGTGCCCGATTGGTATTTTGGGGCCTATATTAAAGTGACCCAGGATTGGGACAAAATCATGTACAATGCACCATATTACCTGATGGTGACCGCAGCGGGCAATGCCCGGACCTCCGGTGACAACGAAGCTCCAATTTATGGTAAAACCACTGATGGCTTTGACCTTCTGTTGGGCTTTACCACTACTAAAAATGGATTGACGGTCGCAGGTGCCAATACAGAGATAGGGAGCAATGGAGAGCTAAAAAAAGCCACGGTAGCGGGATATAGTAGTTTTGGTCCTGTGGATGACGGCCGTGTAAAACCAGACCTTGCCGGTGATGGCGGAAACATACTTTCCACCAGTTCGGCCACCAATAGCAGTTATCAGGTTTCAGCAGGAACTTCGATGGCGGCACCGGGAGTGACAGGATCATTGTTGTTGTTGCAGCAGTACCACGAAGAGCTTTTTGGCAGTTATATGAAAGCGGCGACCTTAAAGGGACTTGCACTTCATACTGCTGATGATGTTGATGCCAAAGGACCGGATTACAAAATGGGCTGGGGAGTAATAAATGCCAAATCTGCGGCAGAAGTTCTTCAGCATAAAGATTATACCGCCTTAGTGAACGAAGAGAGCCTTTCAAACGGTGAAACCTATAGCATAACTGTAAATGCAATTGATGGTGCTCCATTGGTGGCTTCGATTTCTTGGACCGACCCAGAATCGGAGAATATAAACCGAGGCGGACTCAATAGTACTAACCCCGCTTTGGTGAACGATTTGGACATTAGGATCACCAAGAACGGTGAAACTTATTTCCCTTGGAAGTTGAACCCTGCAAAAGCAAACGATGTCGCCACCAAGGGCGACAATAAAGTTGACCCGTTTGAACGGGTTGAGGTAGACAATGCAAAAGGTGCCTACACCATTACAATTTCTCACAAGGGCAGCTTGAAGAACGGTTTTCAGGATTTTTCGCTGATAGTTTCAGGAGCACAGATTTCCAATTGCTCTATCGGTATTCCTTCTGATGTTGCATTGGAAAATTCAACCAACGAGGGCACCACTATTACATGGGGAGAGGCAAAAGAAACATTGTTCGAGATTCAGTACAAGAGTATTGATACCGACAATTGGTCGAACGAATTGATTTGGGACAACAATTTTGAACTTACCGCTTTGGAAGCAGGGAAAGTGTACGAGGCGCGTGTACGTTCCATCTGTACCGAAAATGCCGTTTCCGAATTTTCCGAAACCATCGAGTTTGAATTTAACGGCGAAGAAACCGTATTGATAGAGAATACGCCCATGTTTGTACCCCAAGAATTGAATATCTCCATATTCCCAAATCCTGCTGTGGATTATCTAAATGTTGAAGCAGAACTATCCAAAGATGCAGAGTTCTCCATCGTGACCACTTCTGGCAATGTGATTAAAAAAGGAAAGACCGAGGGTTCCATCAATGTATCGTCGCTTTCTTCAGGACTGTATGTGTTGGTGGTTCAGGACTATTCCGGGATTAAAAGCACCAAGTTTTACAAGAACTAGAACAAGTTTAAGTTCAAGTCTCAAGTCTCAAGTCTCAAGTCTCAATGCGAAGTTCAGTAGAATTACGCAACCAACCATTGAACTTTTACCTTTTCTGCCTTTGACCCAAGTTCGCGACAATTCGTGAGATTCGTGTCTGGGGTTACGGGATAAGAATCAAGAAAACAGAACCAGGGCATAGGACTTCTTGTTGGAGAGTAGGTTCTGTAATTTCGAAATGAGGTGCAGGGCACCGATCGGGAAATTTCCCTTGCCCTTCGCATCACAAGATTTCTCACATCGGTTCGAAATGACACTCGGAACCTTTTACCCTTCACTTTTTCCCTTTGGCCAATTGCCCGTGCGATTCGTGTCGCTTCTACTACCTGCCCGTCCGGTAGGCGGGCGCTCAGCGACGGGGTTGTCATTCCTAGCGGAGCGAAATCTCAACCCACAGCCACTCATCGAAACGGACGATAACAGAACAGTCACTCTATTTTGTGAGCAGTTGAACGGGAACTTGCCACAAAAAATCGGAAAACAAGGGCTTTTATACCAAAATATTGAATTTGTATCGCTTTACACAAATGTAAACCAACAGCTTTTCCACGTAAAATATCGACAACATGCGTGTCGCTGAGCGGAGTCGAAGCGACCGAGTTGTCATACAGAACGAAGCGACCATTTTCTCATTACCCAATACACACTACCGACATCCAAAATCAAACCTTTTTGATTTCATCGTCCGACAGGAGCTCCTCATTTCGTAAGCGTAAAAAAACCTGTGCGGTGGTCACTACATCCAGTTCACAATAGTTGATGATTCGGTCGATGTCCTTTTCCTTGTAGAACACATCTTTTACCATACCGCCATCCATATCCTCTTTTGGGGAAGGGATGCCCAGTATATGCGCCAATAATTTGAGCGAGGTGTAATGTTTGTAGTCACCGAACTTCCAAAGTTCCATGGTGTCCAGATGGGGTATTTCCCATGGTTTTTTTCCGAATAGGTCCAGCTTGTAGGGCAGGTTAATGCCGTTTATGATCATTCTGCGGGCGATATAGGGGAAATCGAAATCTTTGCCATTGTGGGCGCACAAAAGATGTTTTACGCCGCTAAAATAACCTGTCAGCAGTTGTTTGAACTCTTTCAGGATTTTAGTCTCGTCACCATAAAAGGAAGTGGTCCTAAATGTCCTTAGGTCTCCTTGTATTTTAAAATAGCCTACGGATATGCAGACAATTTTGCCGAATTCGGCCCAAATGCCAGCCCGGTCATAAAATTCCTCGGGCGTGAACTCTTCTTTGCGCTGGTACTGTGTTTTTTGTTCCCATAATAGTTGGGCAGTTTCATCCAAATCGGTGAAATGTTGTTGTTGGGGTACGGTCTCGATATCCAAAAAAAGGATATGCTCCAGGTTAAGTTTATAAAGCATGGTAGCCAATTAAAAAAGAGTCGTCTGCTTTGCAGGACTCTCGTGTTCCAATAACCATTTTTTTCTATGCAGTCCACCTGCATAGCCTGTGAGGTCTCCGTTGGTTCCGATTACACGATGACAGGGAACCACAATCCAAAGTGGATTTTTGCCATTGGCCGAGGCTACTGCACGAATGGCCTTTACATCACCGAGTTGTTTGGAAAGTTCCAAATAAGAAATGGTTTTTCCAAAGGGAATCTGTAACAAGGCATCCCAAACCTTTTTCTGAAAATCGGTGCCCGATGGATTCAATTTAAGGTTAAATACCGTTCGGTCTCCATTAAAATATTCTTCAAATTGGCTTACGGCATCCTTTAAAACCTCAGGAATTATACCATTTAGTTTTTTATCGTCCAAAACGGTAATGGAAGCAAGGCCCTTCTCATCACCTTTTAACTTTGCCGTTCCGATAGGAGTTTGTATGTAAGCCGTTTGCATCACTCTATTTCATCTTCACCTTCAATAATTCCCAATCGCTTTGCTCTGGCGTGCCAGTTTTTTCTTGCCAACTTTTGGAGGTCTTCCACGTTGTCACTTTCATCCATGATCTCAAAACCGAGCAAGGTTTCGATGACATCTTCCATAGTCACGATACCACTAACCGAACCATATTCATCGACCACCAAGGAAATGTGTTCTCTTTTCTGGACAAACTTTTTAAAAAGGTCGTTGATGGATTTGCTACGGTTGGTCACCAATAATTCCCTTCGTATGGTGGCCAGGGTTTCATTTCCTTTTTTATTGATGATGGCCTCCAACAATTCGTCCTTTAAGAAGAAGCCAGTAATATTGTCCATACGATCTTTGTACAACGGTATCCTAGAAAACCGCAAGGGGCGGTTTTTTTCAAAAAATTGCTTTATCGGGGTGTCCTCGGACGCTACTTTCATAACGGTCCTGGGGGTCATCACATCGCGAGCCAAAATCTCATCAAAATAGAGCAGGTTCTTGATCATCTTGGATTCCGATTCCTTGAAAACACCTTCTTCGTGGGCGATTTCCGTCATCGCGCTAAAATCTTCACGGCTCAATACGCTTCCATGTTCCCCTTTGGCGCCCACAAGTTTGGTAAAGAGCTGCAATAGCCATAACAGTCCCGTCCATTTTAGGACGAATACCATAATGTTCAATGCTTTGCCTGTAAAGTTGGCCAATTGCTTCCAAAAAGTGGCCCCTATCGTCTTTGGTATGATCTCTGAAGCAACCAGGATCAATATCGTCATTAGGGTAGATACGATTCCGACCATAAGGTCTTCCGTTAATGTAAATCCGAATATGGTGCGCTCTGTGGCGCCGTACATTTCTGCATAGGCCACTTTTGCCTGCACCCCGACCAAAATTGCTCCAACGGTATGGGCAATGGTATTTAACGTGAGAATGGCTATCAACGGCTTGTCCACATCCTTTTTAAGGGTTTCCAAGGTGGCCGCATAATCTTTCCCTTCTTGTTTTTTTACATTGATAAAGGTGGGTGTGATACTTAACAGTACCGCCTCCAATATGGAGCACAGAAACGAAAAGAATATGGAAATAAGGGCATAAAATAGTAGTAGTCCCATAGAATGGCAGAATCTTTAGTACCAAGATAGGGAATAGGAATTAATTTTGAATGTTTAATGCTTCCGCTTTGTAAAAAACATCCTGAAGGGCCTGTCGAATATCCAAACTATAGAGTTTTCTGTGGTCGCGCGAAGGATATACCCGATTGGATAGGAAAATAAACGTCAAATTTTTTACGGGGTCTGCCCAAACAAAGGTGCCTGTAAACCCAGAATGCCCAAAACTTTCGGGTGAAGCCAAAGGGGAGGGGTACGCTTCTTCCAAAGGGAGTTCCGAATTGTTCAAAAGAGGTTTGTCAAAACCTAATCCTCTATAATTTTCATTTTCTGGATATTGGACCGTTGTAAATTCCTTTACGGTTTCAGCTGAAATGAGTTGTTTGCCGTCGACGTTCCCATAATTTTGATAGAAAAGCATCAGTTTGGCCAAGTCATCTGCCGTACCGAATAATCCCGCATTGCCCGAAACACCTCCTTTGAGGGATGCATTTTCATCGTGCACCCATCCTTTGACCAAGGTTTTCCTGAAGAGTGAATCCACTTCGGTAGGGACAATGGCATTTACGTAGTTGTTTTCCTTGGGAAGATATCCGAGGGTATGGCAACCTAAAGGTTGATAGAAGTTTTCATCCAAATAGGTTTGATAATCCATTCCTGTGAGTTGCTCTATCAAACTGGGAAAAATAAGAAACGTAAGCCCTGAATATTTGTATTTCTTTTCATCCGAAACTTTGGACCGATTGATGATTCGGTTCATTTTCCTTTCAAAACGATTATTGATGTTAAGCCCATCATACACTTGTCCTTGAAATCGTTTATCCGATGCATTGTGGACAAATCTCCTTTTGATCTTGCCGTTCTTTCGAAGTACTTTTTGTAAAAATACGATGTAGGGCACCAAACCAGCTTGATGCGCCAAAATCTCCCGAAGGGTAAGGTCTTTTTTGTCTTTTCGATGCTGCCAAGGTTCCCAATAGGTACTAAAAGGTTTGTCCAGATCAAGTTTGCCCTCGTCCACCAACTTCATCAAAGCGGGAAGCGGCCCTGATATTTTCGTTACGGAGGCCAAATCATACAAATCGTTCAACGCAACGGGTTGAATGTTGTCGTAGGTGTGGAAACCGTATGCTTTATGGAAAATGACGGTATCGTTCTTGGCGACCATTAGTTGCGCTCCTGGAAATGCCAGACTATCGATGCCCATTTCCATAATGGAATCCACTTTTTGGTCGATGAAAGCTTCGTCGAACCCTAAATTGGAGGGAAGGGCATGGATGAGCTCTCGTTGGGCAAACCCCGAAGGCATCACTAAAGTGATGAAGAAAAATGAAACCGTTAGTTTTTTCATTCTGGTTTAAGGTTTATCCCAAAGTACGGATAAAATCTTTCGCAAAATAACTGGCAATAATATCAGCGCCCGCCCTCTTAATGGCGGTCAATTGTTCCAACATTACGGCATCGTGGTCCAACCAACCTTTTTCGGCAGCAGCTTTGACCATCGCATACTCGCCAGAAACTTGATATACGGCAATGGGTACTTCGACCTCATTTTTGATTTCCCGAACAATGTCCAAATAGCACAATCCAGGTTTAACCATCACAATATCGGCCCCTTCGTCAATATCCATTTGGGTTTCCTTGATGGCTTCATACCGATTGGCATAATCCATTTGATATGTTTTTTTGTCCTTGGGCACATTGGCAATATCAACAGGTGCAGAATCCAGGGCATCACGGAAGGGCCCATAAAATGCACTGGCATACTTGGCGGAATAGGCCATAATTCCCGTGTTGATGAATCCTTCATCTTCCAAAGCTTCGCGAATGGTCAATATTCTGCCGTCCATCATATCGCTGGGCGCTACAAAATCGGCTCCTGCCTTGGCGTGGGATACGCTCATTTCTGCCAGTACTTCCGCGGTTTCATCGTTCAGGATTTGCCCTTCGGCCACAATGCCATCATGGCCAAAGGAAGAAAATGGATCAAGCGCCACATCGGTCATCACCAACATCTGTGGACAGGCATTTTTTACGGTTTTTATAGCGCGCTGCATCAACCCATTGGGATTGAGTGCCTCGGTTCCCTTATTGTCCTTGAGTTTGTCATCGACCTTCACAAAAAGAAGTACGGAACACAATCCCATTTTCCATAGTTCTTTCACTTCTTTTTCTAAATGGTCCAAACTCAACCTAAAGTAGTTGGGCATCGATGGAATTTCTTCTTTGATTCCCTTTCCTTCGGTCACAAACAAGGGTACCAAAAAGTCGTCTGGGGCCAAGGTGGTTTCCCGAACCAATCTTCTGATGGATTCGGATGCGCGGAGTCTTCGGTTTCGTATGAGTGGGTACATGGTTTTAGTTTTTAGTTGTTTTCTCAGATATCAATCTCTCCAGTTAAATAAAGCACGGCCTTACCCGAAATTTTAACGCGTTCGCCCAAATATTCGCAGACCAAATCGCCTCCACGCTTGGAAAGTTGTTTGGCCGTCATTTTGGTTTTGTCCAAAACCTCGGCCCAATACGGCGATAATGAGGTGTGGGCGGAACCTGTAACGGGGTCTTCGGGAATACCACAGGCCGGAGCAAAAAAACGCGAAACAAAATCCACTTCGTCCCCTGGTGCGGTAACGATAACCCCGCGAATATCCAATTGCGCCAACAAATGATGGTTGGGTTCAATGGCCTCTATTTCTTTTTGGGAGCGGTAGACCATCATATAGTCTGTTTTGCCCTTCAAGGTTTTTAGTGGAACTTGACCGATAGCGTTGTCCAACTCCTCAATATTCTGAATGGCAATGAGGTTGTCCGAAGGGAAATCCATGGTCAACCAACCATTGTTTGCTTTGTTTACGGTCAAATTTCCGCTTCGCCCTGAATAAAACTGAATGGTATTTTTTTTAAGTTCGTAAAAGTGGAACAGTACAAAAGCGGTTGCCAAAGTAGCATGTCCGCATAGGTCCACTTCCACTTCGGGGGTAAACCATCGTATCTCGTAAAGCTCGTCTTTTTTGACGGCAAAGGCGGTTTCGGCCAAGTTGTTCTCCTGTGCAATTTTTTGCATCAACTCTGGATTCAGCCATGAATCCAAAATACAGACTGCGGCAGGGTTTCCGCCAAAGGTCTGGTTGGTGAACGCGTCTATTTGATAAATTTTCTGTCTCATGGGTTCGGTTTCAGTACAAAGCTACGGATTAAACCCAATTTTTTGGATTTTGAAGCACTGCTATCAATTTCTCTTCTTCGCTTCCTTTTTCGGGATGGTGGTCGTAACGCCATTGCACGTGAGGTGGCAGACTCATTAAAATACTCTCGATACGGCCGTTGGTTTTGAGGCCAAAAAGAGTGCCCTTATCGTGCACCAAATTGAACTCTACATAACGGCCTCGTCGAATTTCTTGCCAGTCACGCTGATCTTTGGAATAGGGAAGGTCTGTTCTTTTTTCCACGATAGGAGCGTAGGCCTCCAAGAAGCTATCCCCTACTCCGGTCACAAAATTGTACCAATCTACCATGCTGGTTTGCTCGGTTGCTTTGCAATAATCGAAAAATAGTCCGCCTATGCCACGGGCTTCGTTTCTGTGTGAATTCCAGAAATATTCGTCGCATTTCTTTTTGTAGTTGGGGTAAAATTCTGCGTTGTGGGCATCACAAGCCTTTTTACAAACCGTATGAAAATGGGCAGCATCTTCCTCGAACAAATAATAAGGGGTAAGGTCTTGTCCACCACCGAACCATTGGTCCACAATATTGCCGTTCTTGTCGTACATCTCAAAATAACGCCAATTGGCATGTACGGTGGGCACCATTGGGTTTTTGGGGTGGATGACCAAGCTCAGCCCACAGGCAAAGAAGTCGACATCTTCCACGCCAAAATAGTTTTGCATGCTTTTGGGCAATGGTCCGTGGACTCTGGAAATATTGACACCTCCTTTTTCAAAAACCGACCCGTTTTCAATCACACGTGTTCTGCCTCCTCCGCCTTCTTCGCGTTCCCAAAGGTCTTGTTGAAACTTGGCGTTTCCATCCAATTCTTCGAGTTTGGATGTAATGGTATCCTGTAATTGTTGAATGTATGCGTAAAACGTATCTTTCATTGTTATAAAATATGTACCATCCGGTTTTTATGTTCTGAAAGTGTTGATTTCTCATCAATTTTGATGGATTCCAAAGTCATTTTTCTCAATAGTTCAACGATTTCCTGTTCGGTTTTTTCTGTGTTTTTAACAAAAATGAAACGACCCACTTCATTGTTGTGCAAATCCATGGCCTTTGCCAATTGTTTGTTCGGAAATGAATCCTCGTGCCAATCGGTTACTTTTTTTGCCCAAACCAAAACAGCTTCCTCATTTCTTTGCCAGGTAAAACAACGTTTCGCAATCAAATAATTCCAAAAAGCGTGTCTAAACGCATTGGCAGGACCATTTTTATGATGCAGCTTGCCGTAGTTTTTGGTCGAAATGGCTATGCAATCCTTGGTAGCCTTAATGGTGGGCAGTATAAAGTGAGGACGACTCAAACCAATAAATACACCTTTCAGTATATTTTTAAAATCGACCCGCTTTGCTACCGCTAAAAGGTTCACTCTTGATATTCTTTTACCGCATCAATAAATGCTTTTGCATTTTCCACAGGGATGTTCGGTAAAATCCCGTGACCCAGATTCACAATGTATTTGTCCTTGCCAAAATCACGGATCATTTGTGTTACCATTTCTTTGATTGTTGATGGTGGCGAAAGCAAACGGGCAGGGTCAAAATTGCCTTGAAGGGTTATATTGCCCCCAGTTAAATATCTGGCATTTTGTGCCGAGCATGTCCAATCAACCCCTACGGCAGAGGCTCCCGAGTTTGCCATGTCTTTCAAGGCAAACCAGCATCCTTTTCCAAAAACAATTACGGGTGCTTCATCTTTCAGCGCATCCACGATTTGCTGAATGTATTTCCAGGAAAATTCTTGGTAATCTTGAGGGGATAGCATACCGCCCCAAGAATCAAAAACCTGAACGGCATTTACACCAGCCTTCACTTTGGCCTTAAGGTATGCAATGGTAGTGTCCGTTATTTTTTGAAGCAGTTCGTGCGCAGCTTTAGGCTGGGTAAAAGAAAACCCTCTGGCCTTGTCAAAACTCTTGCTTCCTTGACCTTCCACGCAATAGCAAAGTAATGTCCATGGCGAACCTGCAAACCCGATCAAGGGAACTTCGTCATTCAATTTTTCCTTGGTCATTGTGATGGCGTCCATCACGTAACCCAAAGTATCTTGAATATCGGGTACGATTACGTTGTCCAAATCCGCTTGCGAACGGATAGGGTTGGGCAAATAGGGTCCAAAATTAGGTTTCATCTGCACCTCGATGTCCATGGCCTGAGGGATTACCAAAATATCGCTGAACAAAATGGCGGCGTCCATGCCATATCGGCGAATGGGCTGTACGGTGATTTCCGAAGCCAATTCCGGCGTCTGACAGCGGGTAAAGAAATCGTATTTTTTACGGAGCTCCATAAACTCGGGCAAATACCGCCCAGCTTGCCGCATCATCCACACGGGTGGACGTTCAACGGTTTCGCCTTTTAATGCTTTTAGGAACAAGTCGTTTTTTATCATAAATTTTAATTTGTCATTCCTGCTTAGGCAGGAGTCTTATTTAGATTGTGCGGGGGACTTCGACTACGCTCAGTCCCCCATTTTGATTGATAATTCTTTAATCGCCTGCACCAACACATTTTCCACGGTCGGTTTATTGGCTACAATAATTTGGTTTGAATGTTTTCTTGCTTCGGCAGCGGTCGTTTCCCCAATACAGAACAATGTGCTGTTCCCCAGAGTGTTTTCCAAAAGATAGCTTCGGATGCCACTTGGACTAAAAAACAGAATGCCATCAAAATCCCTTTGAAATTGCATTGGATTGAACAAAGTTCTGTAGACTTCCAATTCTTTATACTGAACGTTATTTTTTGACAAGGTATCAGGGAGTTCATCCCTTCTTTTATTGCCGCAAAGAAATAAAAATGACTCGTTTTGGTGTTTTTCGACCAAAATTTTAGCTAATTCTGATGCGTTTTCTGCCATTTCCACCACTTTTAATCCATTTTCTTTCAAAAGGGTTTTTGTCTTTTCCCCGACACAAAAGGCATTGAATTTGGACAAATCAGAATCCTTGGCCTGCTTCAAAAATGCTTTTACCGCATTTTTACTTGTAAAAATATAGTTACTGTGAGTGAATGGGATTTTTACATCCAACTGTTCAATTTTTAGGGCATCGTACTCCACCAATCCCAAACCAGAATTTAGAAAAAGCTCTTTTTGGGACGGGCTCAACATTTTAGTGGAAAGTACTGTTTTCATTTCTGATTTCTTGCATCAATTTGTCGCCTCCTTTTTGCAACACTTCTTCTGCGCTGGTCTTTCCAAGGCCTTTGGCATCCGACAGCTTTACTTCTTTTTTGATATCGATTTTCTGTTTTCCATCCAGTGAGAAAACCACGCCATCAAAATAAACCTTTTGGTCTTTTATTTGTGCCAAGGCACCTATCGGAGCCGTACAGCCACCTTCCAAGGTGCGCAAAAACTCTCGTTCTATGGTTGTGGCCAATTCCGTTTCGGGATGGTTGAGTTTGCCTGAAGCCTCTCTTGTAAATGTGTCTTCTTCTTTGGCGACGACCAGCATAGCCCCTTGGGCGGGAGCTGGGATCATCCAATCCAATTGAATGGCATCCTTGGGCAATAACTTGATACGCTCCAGTCCAGCCTGCGCAAAAATCGCACCTTGCCAATCGTTCTCAATGAGTTTTAGGAGTCGGGTGTTCACGTTTCCCCGAAGGTCCACCACTTTGTGGTTGGGGTATTTGTTCAGCCATTGGGCCTTTCGTCTCAAACTTCCCGTGGCAATGGTGGCAGGTTGATCGGTTTCCAAAAAATTGGCCCCTTTGTGCACCAAAATATCGTGAGTGATGGCGCGTTCCAAAACGGCCACCTGCACAATTCCCTTTGGTAGTTGTGTAGGTACATCTTTCATGGAATGTACCGCAATATCAATGTCTCCTTTGAGCAGGGCAACGTCCAAGGTCTTTGTGAAGATTCCTGTAACACCGAGTTCGTAAAGTGGCTTGTCCAGCACTTGATCGCCCAAAGATTTGGTCGGTACCAAAATGGTATCGTACCCAAGTGCCTCCAGCTTTTGTTGCACGGTGGTTGCTTGCCACAGCGCCAATTCGCTGTCGCGTGTTCCAATGCGGATTATTTTGCTCATTTGGAGTGTAGTTCTAGCTGAAAAACTTTCTGGATAAGTTCCAGGCTATCATCGGTATCGACCTCGTTGCTCTTTAAGTGATTGGCAAACTGCTTGGTGATTTTTTGAATGATCCTGTCGGAGATGATTTCTGCCTGAATCTGGTCGAAACCTTCAATTTTTTTGGTCTGAAAATCGATTTCTTCGGTTTTCATGGTGTTCAGTTTGTCCTTAAGTGCATTGATCACAGGGGCGAACTTTCGGGTTTCCAACCATTTTAGGAAATCCTTTTTTACTTTTTCTATGATCGCTTCCGCTTTGGGAACATATTCTTTCCGTTTGGCCAAGGTCTCATCCGTAATCTGGGAAAGTTGGTCCAAATGCACCAAGGTCACATTTTCCAATTGTTTCACATCGTCCGATACATTTTTGGGAACGGACAGGTCCAAAAGCAATAATGGCTTTTTGGGATAGATTAACGCTTTGGAAACCGTGGGCAATTGTGCTCCCGTGGCAACCACAAGAATATCGGCCTTTCGGATCTCGGTTTGTAGATCACCGTAATCCTTTACCGTTAAATGAAATTTGCCTGCGATGTCCTCCGCCTTTTCCCGAGTTCTATTGATCAGGGTAATATGGGAGTTGTTGGAATGCTTCACCAGGTTTTCGCACGTATTTCGACCAATTTTACCCGTTCCGAACAACAGAATATTCTTGTTGGAAATGTTATCAACATTGTCCAAAATATATTTTACCGAAGCAAAAGCTACGGATGTGGCACCTGAAGACAGTTCCGTTTCGTTTTTGATACGCTTGCTGGCCTGAATCACAGCATTGCACAAGCGCTCCAAGAACGGATTGGCCATATCATGCTTTTTGGCACGATAAAAACCTTGCTTTATTTGGCTGATAATTTCAAAATCACCTAAAATCTGACTGTCCAGACCCGTACCTACTTTGAACATATGCGAAATGGCATCATGGTTCTTGTACACATAGGCCACTTCCTGAAATTCTTCAACAGTTCCGTGGGTCTCGTCGCAAAGTAATTTGATAAGCTGGTAGGGGTGTTGTGCAAAACCGTAAAGTTCGGTTCTATTGCAGGTAGAAATAGCCAAGAGCCCATCAATTCCGATTTCCTTGGCCTTGCCCAAAATATGGTCAATGGCAGGAACATCCAGACTGAACTTTCCTCTAACCTCTGCATCCGCCTTCTTGTAACTCAACCCAACGGCATAGAAGGAATTATGTTTTGAAATATGGTAGTCCCTCATAAAGGATATAAATCGCAGCACAAAAATAACAGGCTTATAGGTCAAAAAATAACGCTAGCGGTACTATAAATAACCACGGCTGTTATTTTATGATTTTTTTTTGATTAAAATGACGGTACGCATTGGTATTATTGATAATTTTGATAATCAACAATACAATTTAGAGCGATTCTAAATTAAGTCAAAAGCAAAATCAGATTGAAAACCAATATGAAAAATATCGCTAGCGGTTCATATGATGAAATTTTGGTCGAAGATGGAATTTACATCCTCAAAATCCAGAACGATACCCAAGAACCAAAACTGATAGCTCGGGATATAGACAGTTCCTACATTCAATTTCACTTTTGTTTGAAGGGCAGGTCAAAGTTCAATTTTAACGAGGGCAACTACTATTTGGAGGTAAACGAAGAAAACTCCCTTTTGCTCTACAATACCCAAAAAGATTTACCGCTCGATTTAGTGGTGTCGCCAGGGTCTTGGTTGCTCTCGGTGGTCATGACCATCAGGAAATTTCACTCTTTGTTTTCCGATGAAGCGGACTACATTCCATTTTTGAGTGAGGAAAACAAGGAGAAAAAGTATTATTCCCAAGAAATGTTGTCCCCTGCCACGGCCGTTGTCCTAAGCCAATTGATGAACTATAATCTGCATCCATCCATCAAAAAACTGTATCTAAAGGGCAAGGTCTACGAGTTGATTTCCCTCTATTTCAATAAAACCGAGGACGCCGACTTGGAGCAATGCCCCTATTTGGCCGATGAGGACAATGTGCGCCGAATCAAAATGGCAAAAGAAATCATGATTTCCCGCATGGCCGAACCACCAACCTTGGCCGAACTGTCCCAAGAAGTGGGATTGGGCCTTAAAAAATTAAAGGAAGGCTTCAAACAAATCTACGGAGACTCCGTATTTGGGTTTCTGTTCGATTACAAAATGGAATATGCCCGCAAAATGTTGGAAACCGGCAAGCACAATGTAAATGAAGTAGGATTAAAGGTTGGTTATAGCACGGCAAGTCATTTTATTGCTTCCTTTAAAAAGAAGTTCGGGACCACACCAAAAAAATACTTAACTTCAAATGTCTAAACAAACCGTATATATGAGAATTTTCACACTGTCTTTACTTGCTTTTTGTTTTGTATTACAAATAGCGGCACAAGATACAACTACAACCGAAACTGAAGCTCAAAAAATGCCGGAACTGGTTTTGGTATTCACCAAAACTAAAGGTTGGCGGCATAAATCCATTGAGAAGGGAGTGCAAACCCTTAGAGAATTGGGTCGGGAGCATGGTTTTATAGTACTTCAAACAGAATCGGGAGACGACTTCACAAACTCTGACCTTAAAAATTATAAACTCGTCGTTTTCCTGAGCACTACATTGGATGTATTGGACAATGCACAGCAAAGAGCATTTGAGTCCTATATTAAAGGCGGGGGTGCTTTTTTAGGGATTCATGCAGCGTCAGACACCGAATATGATTGGCCTTGGTACGGAAAGTTGGTAGGGGGTTATTTTGTAAGTCACCCCAGCGACCCCAACGTCCGGCAGGCAAAAATTGATGTGGTGAGCAAGGCGCATCCATCAACGGAGCACTTAAAAGATACTTGGACCAGAACCGATGAATGGTATAACTTTAAAAATCTTAACCCTGACGTTACGGTGTTGCTCAATTTGGATGAGACCACTTACGAAGGGGGCGCCAACGGATCCAATCACCCTATAGCTTGGTACCACGAGTTTGACGGCGGAAGGGCCTTTTATACTGGAGGAGGCCACACCGAGGATTCCTTTGATGAACCCATGTTCCGTCAGCATCTGTTGGGAGCCATTGAGTGGTGCCTAAAGCGAAAGTAGGGTTGGTCTCGCTACGATTATCCCAATATTGCTTTTGATGTTTTTGAGATAATCCGCCAAGGGCAGTTCGGATATTTCCACTTCTCCATTTTTGCTGGAGGCGTGCAATAGATGCAATCGTCCGTCAGGCTGATGGATGGCAATTCCCGTGTGGGTCACATCCAATCCTTTTATAGAGGTGGCCAAAGCGATAATATCCCCCGATTTGATGAGGTGTTCCTTGCTTTCGATTTGTTCCTGTGGCAAATAGCACAATTTTTCTTTGGCGATTTCTTTTTCAACCGCTACCATAGCTTCATAATTCTCGTCCCTGGCCAAAAACGGGTATAGATTTCGATGCGTACCCATAAAATTGATAGGTTTCTCCAATTTCACTCCGTCCAGTTCGGCAGTAATGTCTTTTACAAGTCCTTTTTTCTCATTATTGCGAATCCATTCCGTAAAATAATGGAGGCGAGAGGGGTAACCTTCTAAATTACCGTTTCTATACCGAACGGTCTCTAGGTTTTCCGTGAAATTTTCAAAATCCTGCTGTTGGTTTTTCAGCATTAGGCTAAAGGCCAGTACATTTTCCACAAAAGTGGTGCAGTCCAGTCCACCAAAGTTCACCACCAAGGTTTCCGTATCGCCTACCTCAAGGGTTTTTTCCACGTAAGGAGTTCCCAAAAAGGATTGCCCAACCAAAGCTATGGTATCGCCTAAGCTCGATGCTTTTGTTTGCTTCAGATCAGATATTTTGGTCTCGAAAAGGGATTTGTCCTCTGGAGAACAGGTGATTTGTTGGGCAGAGATGGTAGATAGTATTCCCAAAGTAAGGAGTATGAAAAAATGTACCTTAATGTTTAAACCTATAATATTCATGGGACTTGTAGTACGCTTTTAATTCTGGATTAATGAACTCGACCTGCAATAAATCAGGGTACGTGATGAAATCTAAATGTAATGTGGTCGCGGTCAAATTTAAATCTTCAATCTTTAAATTTGGGTAAGTTGCTTGTATTTCTTCTGGAATCTCCCCAAAAGTTCCTGAATTCCCTGGCGCAGAAATAATATTCCAATTGGTTTGAATTAAATCGACATATCTTTCACCTTCTGTAACCTCCCAGGAAACATCTTGCATTTGAAAATCCAGATTGGTTTCAAATTGATAATTGGAAATCGATTCATCTAAAACCTTTATTGTCGCATCATTAGGTATGGATATTTCATTCGGCTTTTCACCAAACTTCACTAAGCTATAAGCGTAGGATTCATTATTTAATGATAAAACACTGTGATATTTAGAATAGGCATCCAAATAGCCAAGCTTTAGTGGGTCGGTGTAATCTGAATCAACAATGTCAATAATAAAATAGAAGTGAATACCATTGGATACACTTATATTTTGATTTTCTTCAAAGGCATTTACCACAGCCAATAGATTGTGCGAAGCACCATCTTGTGGAAGGTTCACCTCAAGATAGCTATCATAGGACTGGAAATCTGAATAATTTAAAATGATTTCCTCACCGTCAGAAATATTTTCGATTGAATAATATTTTACGTCGTTGTTGGAGTCATAGAATGAGTAGAACAGCATTTCTTCTTGATAAATAGAAATATTTTCATTGAAAATATTTTGTGTGACACCCTCAAAATCCGGGCCGTAATCCGACTGTATAAATCCTCCTCTATCTGAAAAGAACTGATATTTGGGAGATATAGCATCGTTCACCGTTATGCTCACGCTGCCAATTGTACTTCCCCTTTGAACTTCGTTGTTTGCTTTAGCATTAGGAGTATGCCTCCAATTTGATTCCGCCGATATATTTGGATAGGATTTAATTGTATGCAACATTTCTCCTTCAACTGAATTTTTGTAGTTGAATAATGTAATGGTGAAATTATCTGGTTGCGGTTCTTCTTCTGAAACCTGAAATTCAAAAATATCTCCGAATTCGAATGGCCTAAAGTCTACTAAAACCCCATTTTCATCATGGATGATAATCCAGTCATCGGTCTCACCAGTGTTGGTTAAGGCCTCAAATGTGAAATAGGTCACCATTTCTGGCTCTTGTTCGTCAGGGTTTTCAGTTGTTGGTCCTTCTCCTTCTGTAGGATTGGGATTAGGTGGTTGGGATTCGTCTTTGGAGCATCCATAACAAATAAAAAGAATGCCCAGCAACAATGGGAATAGGTTTTTCATGTGCATAGTTTAGTTGCTTTAAAGGTAAGTATCTCAATAAAATACCGTAGAAAATTCTGGCAAACAGTAAAAAACAAGGTTGAGTTTAAGCGTTGGTGTGGTTGTCATCTTTACGTTCAACCGTCAATCGGGTGGTTCTAGCAATACTTTCTGGGTAATTTTTTTGTAAAAATTCGATCAGCCTTTCTCGGACGTGTACCCGTAAATCCCATCCTGTCGGGGAATCTTTGGAACTGACCAAGCACCTGATCTCTACATAATTGGGTTTGGTGTCCGTAACCTGTACCACATCTACATTACCGTCCCACAGGTCCGTGTTGTTTAAGATACGTGTTTGTTCTTCCCTGATTTTATCAAAAGGAACATTGTAGTCCACATATAAAAATATGGTCCCCAGTAGTTCCGATGAGGTCTTGGTCCAGTTCTGGAACGGTTGGTTTATAAAGTAGGGAGTGGGAACTATCAATCGTCTTTTGTCCCAAATGCTCACCACCACATAGGTCAAAGTAATCTCCTCGATCCGCCCCCATTCGCCTTCCACGATCACTACATCATCCAGTTTTATGGGCTGGGCAATGGCAATTTGGATTCCCGCCAAAATGGTCCCTATAAATTGCTGTGCGGAAAAACCAATAATGATTCCCGCAACACCCGCAGAGGCAAAAATACTGATGCCGACTTCTCGGATTTGCTCAAAGCTCATCAACACAAACCCTGTGCCCAGCAGAATAATGATGAAAATAAAAATTCGCTCCAGAATGGTAAACTGGGTATATACCTTTCGGGCCTTAAGGTTGTCAGCCTCTCCAATATCGTAGTTTTGTATGACCGCTTTTTTTACAATTTTAAGCAAGGCGATCATGGCCCAGGCCATGGCAAAAATAAAAAGGATGGTACTCGCTTTTTTAAACCAGAATTCCGCCTCCGTCATGTTTAAGATTTCCCGTAGTGGTTTCATCCTCAGGAGGACTGAAACAAAAATGAGGAGCAGGGGCAATGCCAATCGTTTGAACGCGCTTTTTGGCAGTAGATATTTTGGGTTCTTACCGAAACGTTTCAGTAAGACGGAGGTGCCCCAATAAAGAATTACGAGTACCAGCAGAGCGATGCCCAAATAGATAAGGGATTCTTTGGAAACATTGTCGTAGAAGGACTCCATATTTCAAAAATAAGACAGAAAAGCCCAAGGAAGGAAGAATGCTTCAACAAAATCGAAAATGATTATTTCATCATAAGAAAGTATTTTGATGTGGAAAAGGTGAAGTCCGCTTCGTGTTGTATTTTAGCTGCCTAAACTAAAATGTCGTGAAAAAAGGAGTTTTATTGGTCAATTTGGGGTCTCCCGATAGCCCTACCGCAAAGGATGTAAAACCATATTTGGATGAATTTTTGATGGACGAACGCGTTATCGACGTCAATCCAATTTTAAGAAACATCATCGTTCGCGGAATCATTTTGAACACCCGTCCCAAAAAATCGGCAGAGGCCTATTCCAAAATTTGGTGGGAGGAAGGCTCCCCCTTGATCATCCTTTCCGAAAGATTCACCGAAAAGGTTCAAAAACATACGGGCCTTCCCGTGGCCCTTGGGATGCGTTACGGCTCTGGGTCCATTAAGGAAGGTTTACAAGAATTGAGGGAAAAAGGGGTCGATGAGGTGTTCTTGGTACCATTGTACCCGCATTATGCCATGTCGTCCTACGAAACAGTCGTTGTAAAAGCGCTTGAAGTGCAACAGCAGGATTTCCCCCAGATGCACATAACCACATTGCCCGCTTTTTACAGCAATCCGGATTACATTAAAATATTATCAAAAAGTATTGCCGAAGGTTTACAGGGATTTGATTACGACCATATCCTATTTTCCTATCATGGAATTCCCGAAAGGCATATCAGAAAATCGGACCCCACCAAGTTCCATTGCCAATTGAACGGAGCTTGCTGCAAGACCAATTCTGTGGCCCATCAAACCTGCTACAGGCACCAATGTTATGATACTACCGAGCTGGTAAAAAAGGAACTTGGCCTGCCAGAGGCTAAAGTGAGCACTTCGTTCCAATCCAGATTGGGAAGCGACCCTTGGTTGCAACCCTTCACGGACAAAGAGTTTGAGCGCTTGGGGGAAGAAGGTGTCAAAAAACTGGCCGTGATCACCCCAGCATTCGTCAGTGATTGTTTGGAGACTTTGGAAGAGATCGCCATGGAGGGAAAGGAGCAGTTTCAAGAAGCAGGAGGTGGTGATTACATCCACATCCCCTGTTTGAACGACCGTGATGATTGGGCCGAATTGATGGCCAAATGGATCAAGGAATGGGAGGAAAAGGATGTTTTGCCCGAAACCAACATCCGATAAATTCCGTAAAGAAGAAGAGAACAAAATAATTGCCATGAAAATTGAGAACTTGGAGCAAGAGCTTCAACCCCTTCGGGAAAAATTAAAGAACCACCCACTGTATGCTCAATTGGAATCCGTTGAGGACATTACAACCTTTATGGAGAGCCATGTCTATGCCGTTTGGGATTTTATGTCGCTCTTAAAAGCCCTGCAGCAACATCTGACCTGTGTGAGCTTGCCTTGGCACCCCGCCGACGATACTTCGGTGGTACGGTTCATCAATGAGATTGTGCTGGAGGAGGAGAGCGATTTCAACGAGGAGGGAGAACCCAAAAGTCATTTTGAAATGTACCTCGATGCCATGCAAGAGGTGCAGGCGGACACCCAGAAGGCTGAAGCCATCATTTCGTCTTTCACTGATTTAAAAACGATTTCAAACCAAATTGAAACGGCAGAACTCAATCGGGCCGAAAAGAATTTTCTTCAATTTACTTTCGAGGTCATCAACAGTCAACGACCGCATCGTATTGCGGCTGCCTTTACCTTTGGTCGCGAAGACTTGATTCCAGATATGTTCTTGGGCATCATTGAGCAATCTGGGGAAAAAGGTGCGAGCAACTACAAAAAACTGGAATACTATCTCAAAAGACATATCGAATTGGACGGGGACGAGCACGGCCCTTTGGCATTGCGCATGATCAAGGCACTTTGCGGTACCGACGACCAAAAGTGGAACGATGTTTTACAATACAGCAAGCAAGCGCTCCGATTCCGAATTGAGCTTTGGGACAGTATTGCCGAAAAACTTAAAGAGAACAAAGGGAATTTGGTGAATGCGTTGTAGTTTTGAACCAGAATTGCCTTCATTTTAAATAAAGAATACCCGCTGGCATGGCCAAAATAACCTCCGAGGAACTTGGGCAGGAACCCATTGGAAAATTACTGATCAAACAGGCCGTACCCGCTTCTATCGGTATTTTGGTGATGTCCCTGAACGTGCTGGTGGATTCCATTTTTGTGGGCAACTGGATAGGTTCCATCGCCATTGCCGCCATCAATGTGGTATTGCCCGTATCTTTCTTTATTGCCGCTTTGGGCATGGCGATCGGTATCGGTGGTTCCAGTATCATATCAAGGGCGCTTGGGGCAAATAATCGCGATAAGGCCCTAAAAACCTTTGGCAACCAGATTACTTTGACCATGTTGGTTACCATCACCATGGTGGCTCTTGGACTTTATTTTGTGGATAGTTTGATTCCAGCCTTTGGCGGCAAGGGAGACATTTTTGAACCCGCTAAGATTTACTATACCATCATTTTGTACGGAGTTCCTTTCTTGGCCCTCTGTATGATGGGAAATACCGTGATCCGTGCAGAAGGCAAGCCTCGGTTTGCTATGATCGCCATGATCATTCCGTCCGTTGGCAACCTGCTCATGGACTATATCTTTATTTATGTGTTCGATTGGGGGATGCACGGAGCCGCTTGGGCCACCACGGTGGGCTATTTGCTCTGCTTTTTTTATGTGTTTTACTTTTTTCTATCGGACAACTCCGAATTAAAAATCGATATCTCCCATTTTGGATTAGATCGACCCATTCTTCGGGAAATTGGTTCTTTGGGTTTTGTGACCTTGGCCCGACAGGCGGTTACCAGCATCACATATTTATTGATGAACAATATATTGTTCAATTTGGGTGGCGAGGCCATGGTGGCGGTATATGCCATAATCGGTAGAATGCTGATGTTCGCCCTGTTCCCCGTTTTTGGTGTCACCCAAGGATTTTTGCCCATCGCAGGTTATAATTATGGGGCTTTGAAATACGATCGGGTAAAGGAATCCATTTACACTGCCATTAAATATGCCGCTTTAGTGGCAACCCTTGTTTTTGTGGTGTTGATGGTTTTTCCTTCGGAGATAGCCTCCCTGTTTTTGAGCAATCGCCCTGAGCTGTCCCCAGAGGAAATAGAGACCAATAATTTTGTGCTCCAGCATACGCCCTTGGCTATGCGACTGGTTTTTGCCGCAACGCCGATCATTGCCATACAGTTGATAGGTGCCGCTTATTTTCAGGCCATTGGCAAGGCCATTCCTGCTTTGTTGCTGACTTTGACGCGTCAAGGCTTCTTTTTTATCCCGTTGATTTTGATTCTTCCCAATTTCATGGGAGAAATAGGGGTGTGGCTATCCTTTTGTATTGCCGATGTGCTTTCAACGGTCGTCACAGGATTTTTTCTTCAGAAAGAAATCAGGTCCGAACTATCCTAAATACTTCCAGTTTGATCTAGAATGTTTAATTTGTATCGTTTAACTAAACATCCATGAAAAAATTTGTTCTTGCGGGCGCAGCTCTAATTTTAGCATTGGCCTGCTCCGAGAAACCTGAAGAAAAACCCATGTACACCTTATTTGTTGGAACCTATACCGATGGCGATAGTGAAGGAATCTATACCTATACCTTTGATACAAATACAGGGGAGCTTTCCAATCAAAAACTGGCAGCTAAATTGACAAACCCATCCTACTTGGCTATTTCAGAAGATAAAAGCAACCTCTATGCCGTGCAGGAAACCGATGATTTCGATAGCTTGGGCGGAGCAGTAACTGCCTTTCGTTTGAACAAGGATCTTCTGGAACTTCAAAATAGCATGGGAACCCAAGGAGCACATCCCTGTCATGTATCACTTTCTGGTGATGGACTTTTGGCCGCTGCCAATTATACGGGCGGTAATGTTTCCATTTTTTCTCTGAATGATGATGGTTCCTTGGCCGAAAATCCGCAGGTAATCGATCATAAACCTTTGGATTCCGTAAAAACTTCGCATGCTCACATGGCACAGTTCAATATCGATGGGCTTATGGTAACCGATTTGGGATTGGATGCTGTAAAAAGATACAGGAAAGAAGAGGGTAAGTTCGTCCCGGCCGAACAAAATTCAATACCATTTGAAGATGGGGCAGGGCCACGCCATTTTACCTTTGGTAATGATGGTCGACTACTTTACGTCATCAATGAACTGAACAGTACCATTTCAGTTTTTGAAAGGGTTGAGAACGCAAATTACCAAGAAGTTCAAGTGGTTCCAACCTTGGCTCCCGATTTTGATGGGGAAAGCTTTTGTGCCGACCTTCACCTATCACCCGATGGAAAGTTTTTGTACGGTTCCAACCGTGGGGAAAACACCATCGTAATTTTTGCTGTGGATCGTACTTCAGGAAAATTGGAATTGGTCGGAAGGGAATCGGTTCGCGGGGATTGGCCCCGAAACTTCTCCATGGACCCTACGGGAGAGTTCTTGTTGGTCGCCAACAAAAAGACCAGTAACATCGTGGTTTTCAAAAGAGATAAGGAAAACGGAACCCTGACTTTTTTGAATGAGACGGAACACCCTAACCCTGTTTGTTTGGTGTTTTTGGATTGATTATTTCTTGGACAGAAAAACAATCACTCCGATAACCGCCAACACAGCCAGAACAGTAAAGAATATTTTCCAGAAACTATAAGGTCGTGTACCCGAAATTTGCCCGTTTTCCCCATTGATAAAAAAGTTGTACTCCTTGCCATTGTATCGGTAGGCGCTTACATAAACGGGCAATAAAATGTGTTTGAAAGTCTCTTCGGTCAATTTCATGTCCATACTGGTTACACGCTGGGTATCCCCACCAATATCGCGTCGGCACCAGGTATCAGCAATACCACGTGCCACTTCTTTGGAGTGAAGGTGTCCTTCTTTTAATGGAATGGTATATTTTTCCGTGACAAATCCGGATAAAAAACCGCTGTTGAAGGGTTGAAGTTTTTTTAAGTCCCAAAAGGCGATCTTTCCAGGGATTCTTCCAGCCTTTTGGTGAGATGCCTTGATCAAGGTATCGTCCACAAAACCTGAAACTTCTCCAGCTGCTGGGTACCATCTGGTCTTCCTGACCCGTTGGGTCACCATTTTACCATTGGAGTTGCGAACCCTTTTGGTCTCGTAATAATATTCGCCCCGTTGGCCCGTGTAGGAAGCATACAGTTGTGCATCAAAAGTCCAATAGGGCAGATAAAGCCCTTTGGTAAATTGAGGGTCGAGAGACGCTTTTTTTAGGTTGTTCGGGGCAAACCACAAACGTTTTACCCAGTTCTTAAAAATTAGAAACGACTTTTTTTTATCAATTTGAAAGGGCAAGACCGCGCCCGGCAAAATCCACTTTTCTTTATAAGCGTCCTCTATAACCAAGGGCTGACCGCAATACACACAATGGAGCGATTTATAGTTTTCTTCCACATGCTGGTCGGCACCGCAATTTTTGCAGTGCATCATGGAAATTTCCTCGCTGTGCTTTTGTGCGCCCATTTCCTTTAGGAAAGGGTACAGCTCCAGTTCCTCGAACCCACTTTCATCCAAAGCAATGGTCTCCTGGTGCCCGCAATATTCGCAACTAATATTGGTGGTACCAGGCTTGTATTTAAGCTCCGCCCCGCAATTGGTGCAGGCTTTTTTGAGTTCGGTCTTTTGGATTTTTTGTTCTTCCATATCTTCATTCCCGTGAAGACGGGAATCTTGATGGTTTAAGAATCCCTGCTTTCACAGGAATGATAGTATAATTAATGTTCCGTTTGTCATTTCGAAGGAGTTTCGACTGAGAAATCTAAATGGCAACGCTGAGATTTCTCAATCGTTGCCGAGCAACTCATTTCGAAATGGCATTGAAATGATTATTCCGTTGGTAATGGAGGTGGCGTATTGCCTCCCAAGAACGATTTCAATTCTTCCACTTCTTTCAAGGCCGTCCATGCCGACATGCCCTGTTTCCATACCAAACTATCACGATTGATGGTTCGCGAAGCGAACAAAGATTGCATTTGCTCAAAGGTTACTGGGCCATGCTGCACCCCGTTGGATGCATAATAGTACATGGTCTGTGTTGGCATTGGCGGCGGCACGGCTCCTCCCGTAGGCTGTGCTGCTTGTTGCGGGGCTGCTTGCGTATTTCCGCCCATCATGCCGCCCATTTGTTGGGCCAAAACAAATCCCATTCCCATGCCCATTCCAGCACCTGCGGTCCCACCTTCGTTTTGGGCAGCGGCCTCGATTGCCTTCGCGGTTTTGAATTTGGTCAATTTGTCCAAATCAAGCTTATCAATACGGCTGTATTCGAAGATTTCCTTTTTGAGGTCTTCTGGCATGGATACGTTCTCGATGTAGAATTTCTCCAAGGAAATGCCTACACTTTCAAACTCGGGCGACATGACCTCGCGACACGTATCCGAAAGTTCGGTGGTATTGGCCGCATAAAGTTCAATGGGCAGATTGGCCTGTCCAACAGTATTGGTGAACCGTGTAGCAATTAAACTTTTTAAGTGCTCATTGATCTCAAAATTGGTAAAGTTGCTATCCGTACCAACGATATCTTTTATGAATTTTCCCGCATCGGAAATTTTAAAGGCATAGGTTCCGAAAGCCCGTATCTCTACAAGACCAAAACGGTCATCACTTAACGTAATCGGACTTTTGGTTCCCCATTTCTCGTCAGTGAACAAATGGGTGTTTACAAAATATACCTCAGCTTTAAAAGGCGAGTTGAACCCATATTTCCAACCTTTCAAGGTGGCCAAAATAGGCAAGTTTTTCGTAGTGAGGTCGTAGGTGCCTGGGCCAAATACATCGGCCAGCTGCCCTTCGTTGATGAAAACCGCGGTCTGCCCTTCGCGCACAATCAGTTTGGCGCCATTTTTTATTTCATTCTGATACCGCTCAAAACGGTGGGCAATGGTATCGTCCGTGTAGTCCAGCCACTCAACAATGTCAATGAACTCGTTGCTGAGTTTTTCCTTTATTTTTCCAAAAATATCCATGGTCGTGTTTTTAGTTTAATTGATGCTTAATTTATAAAAAAAGAAGATCGTTTCCGTTAGATTAGTATGAAATGACGTAGGATTGTTACAGTTGGAAAAATAATCAGTCGATTTTGCCTGCTTCCCTCAACATTTCCAAAACTTTTTCCTTTGGAAGTGCCTCAATTTTATGCCCATCTCTACCGATCATGGTCTCTCCTGCAAAAAGGGAATTCATAATAGCTTCCTCGGTCGCTTCGATGGTGGCAAGGAACAGTGGGGTCATGGCCTCATTTCTCAAGGTCGGAACATTCTGAATCGGATTTTCACTCTCATAAGTAATTCGGCATGCCTCTGCCGTAGAAACGGCAATCACGTAATCACCGCTACCATTGCTTGCAATGCCGCCTGTGCGCGAAAGCCCCAACATGGCCCGTTTGGCCAAACGCTCCAAATTTCTGGAGTCCAACGGTGCATCGGTGAGTACGACCATCATACAGGAACCATCGGGGGAATATTTAAAACTATCGGAATAATGCCCCAGTTTTTTACCCACTTCCACTCCAGCTACTTGCAAAACACCTCCAAAATTGGTCTGTACCAATACGCCCACGGTATACCCTCCTGATTGCTTTGGCAATACTCTGGATGATGTTCCGATACCGCCTTTGAAACCAAAACAAATGGTTCCCGTTCCTGCTCCGACACTTCCTTCTGCCACAGGGCCCGTTGATGCATTTTCAATGGCTTTAAGCACATGCTCTTCTGTGATGTGACGGCCTCGAATATCGTTGAGGTAGCCATCGTTGGTTTCGCCGACCACGGCATTTACGGAACGGACATTTTCGTTTTCAGTTTGATTGAGCGTATAACCGATGACGGCATTTACAGCCGTGGGAACACTCAAGGTATTGGTCAATATGATGGGTGTTTCCAGATTGCCCAGCTCTTTTACTTGGGTATATCCTGCCAACTTGCCAAACCCATTGCCCACGTAGATGGCAGCAGGCACTTTTTCCTGAAAGATATTTCCTGAGTGGGGTAGAATTGCGGTGACGCCCGTTCGAATATCATCTCCTTGGTTTAAGGTAAATTGACCCACTTTTACCCCTGGAACATCGGTGATGGCATTTAAAGTCCCTGGACGCAACACGCCTACTTCAACACCATGATCTCTAAGTCTGCTTTGTGCTAGCATCAATACTGGCAATATGAAAAATAAAAAACAAAAACGCTGGTGTAGTCCATTCATAACTGATTTATTGATTTTTCAATGCGCTAACCGTCACCAACAATTGTCCCACATGGCGTTGACTGTGCTCTGCGGCATGGAACAGCAATCCAGTAACCGTTGATGGCAATTTTTTACGCCCCACAAAACGTTCTTCGGTTAGTATGGACTCGGATGTGTTTTTAAAATATTCCAAGGCTTTATTGACCTTTGCTTCAAAACTGTTGATCAACTCTTGAGACGATGTCGCATGATTTCCATTACCTTCATTCTTTAAAAAATCAAATTGTTCCTCGGTCAACGTGTTACTGTCTGCATAGGTGAGCATGCGGTCCAAAACCCCAGTAATGTGACGTAAATGAAACCCGACCGAAGCGCAACCAAAAGGATTTTCCCAGAGTTTTTCTTCTGGAAAACCCTCCAAATACGCTTTTACCTCCCGTACCGATTGCAACAAGGCATGGGCCGCAGGTTGCAATAATACAGGAACATCAGGTATAGGACCACTCAACCAATATTCTTGGGTCGTTGGCATTATCTGTTCATTGTCTTTTTAAAAATCTCTGTAGTCTCCGGACAGATATTTGTTTGCCTTTTCTTCTTGGAACTGTGCCGTTTCGGCATCCCAGTGCAGGGTTTCCCCTGGGAATCGTCCTGCAATGGTCCCCAAGAGAATGGTCTCGGTCAGCCTGGCCGCATAATCAAAGGGGGCGGTTGTTTCTCCCTTGCCCAAACAGGCATCCACGAATTGGTGGTAGTGCTTGGGCCCTTCGGTGCCATAATTTCTTATTGGCTCGCCCAGATTATGCTCTTCGGATACCTTGGCTATTTCTTTGGAGATGTCCACATATTTGCCACGAACGATCTTTTTGGGCAATTGCATAAAGTGGGGCAACAATAAACGTCCTTTGGTTCCGACGAACATGGCTCCTTGTTCTGGCAACTCATTTTCACCAGCAACACCAGCATCCAATGAAATGCTGTTTTCATCACTCTTACCGGAGGTATCTTTGTCCTTTTTCATTTCCATGCCCGGCAACAAAAGGTCTTCGTGCATCTCGGGGGCCCCTGGGCCATCATACCAAACCCATTTCAGGGATTTTCCGGTGTATTCGGTTCCTGGAAACTCGTAGGTTACGGTATTCTTTTCCGGAAAACCGAATCCGTTGGTCGGTCTACATTCCGTTTTAATGGTTC